>Ga0268299_1000182_pt1 | contig 247527 bp, 246 predicted proteins | sample NOBtaG_FD_193484 | JGI IMG/M metagenome (GOLD analysis project Ga0268299, IMG submission 193484) | Activated sludge microbial communities from bioreactor in Nijmegen, Gelderland, Netherland - NOB reactor | ecosystem: Engineered > Bioreactor > Aerobic > Activated sludge | place: Netherlands...
AGAGCCCTTGGTACTTGCTCCGAAGGCAGGGGTCAGGGGTTCGAATCCCTTCGGGTGCGCCATTTCCGGCCCAGCTTTGTGGCGATGCGTCACAGCCCAAGGGGCTGGAACTGAGCCGCCCATAACCGCAAATGCAGCCGGTGTCGGCGAGGTGAGTCGCCGTTCACATCCGCGATCGCAACTCGCCGGCCCGGATTATCGCGGCTGGCCGCGACCGCGTGCTCCGGCTTGGGAGCGCCACCCTTCTTTTTTTTCGAAGCTGAGCCGGATGGGAGCCGGACGAGGCCCGATTGGAGTTCGAACTTATTATGCAAAGTGATCTTGGGCGCAGCAATTTCACGGACCGCCAGGGCGCGTCCGAGCTGAAGGCCCGCATCGAGGAATACTGGCGCAAGCGCGGCTTCGAAGTGCAAGTCGTACTGGTTGAGGCGCCGTTCTCCGCCGCCATTCGTTCTGCACGCTACGACGTCCGCAGCGAACTCGTTGACGGCCTCCCGCGTCAACGCCGGCAAGCCTGAGCCGCGCGCGGCGTGTTTGGGAACCGGCGCTTACGCCTATGACGACGCGCTCTTTGCACCACACGTATTTCCGTCGCAAACTCGGTCGCTGAGGCCATGGCCGGACCCATCATCTACCGCAGGCGCCGCAGCGCCATTTCCAGAACCGAGCGCGAGTGGCGCGTCGAGGACGACGCGTTGGTCACGCGCGGCGGCTCCGGGCGCGAGCGGCGCTATCGCTGGTCCGACATTGTGAGCGTGCGCCTGCTGCATGATCCAGCGCGCACGCGGCCGTGGCGTTACGTTTTCGAGCTTCAGCCTAAGCACGCACGCAAGATCGTCATCGACAACGCACACTATGCGGGCGATCGCCTCTTTGAGGAGCGCTCCGAGTCGTACACGCCATTTGTTCGCGCTGCGGTTGCGCGCTGGGCGGCGGAGCATCCCAAGGGCAAGGCGCTGATCGGCGAAACGCCCAAGCGCTATTTCTTCTTGCTAATCGGCGCGCTGATCGCCCTCAGCGTTCTTGCTTACGTTTTAGTTGCGGTGCCAACGCCGCTGGACTCGCTGCCGTATGCGGGCCTGATAAAGTTCGGCATCATCTTGTTGATGCTGCCGATTTTCTGGCGCTGGGTGTTGAAGATCGTGCCGCGCGGCGTCTCGCCGGATCAAATTCCCGAGCGCGCGCTGCCGCCGGAAAACGAAGCCGGTTAATCGAAAGTTTAGGCCGCTGCTCGATAAGCGTACCGGAGGTTTTCCGTGCGCCAGAAAGACGGCCGTCGCGACTTGTCCCTGATCCGCGCAAGCGGCTCGACTGCTCGTGTGCTCAATCTCGCACTCGCTTTCGAGCGCTTCGGCGACACCGAGGATTACAAGAACAAGCCGCTTTTCCGGAATCCGCGACTCAACCGCGCGTTGATCCTGAAACACGTCGTGCGCCCGCACGAGCGCGAATTGTTCACGCGCCCAACCACGACCGCGACCAAAGTCATTCTGCCGTACGCCGCCCAAGAGCTCGAACTCGGCGGCATCAGTTTCATGGTCAACGAGATCCGCTTTGAACGCCTGCTGAAAGACGCAGTCGGTGGCTACACGAATGATGTTGACCTGATCGCTGACGCCGAATTGCTGCGCGCATTGGCGGCGCTGCCGTCCTTCGATCCGTTCCTGTTACGCGAGCTCCTTCGCCACATGGGCATCGATCCAGCGCGCGCCTACTTCGACATTGCCGAAGCTGACATCACGCGCATGCGCTCCTTTGTCGGCAAGGAAATCGCTCAACTCGTGAGCCTCGCCTTTGCGACCGGCGGCATGGACGCCGGCGGCCTGTCGCAGCGCCTCGCCGACAAGCTGATGACGGACGAGACCGCACGCACGCTTGATCCGCTCCGCGAAACGCTGCGTCTCTCGGGCGAGGAATACATCGAGGGCGTCTTCGCCTGGAAAGGCTTCCTTTATTACAAGTGGCTGATGGACGAGATTCGGCCCGGCCTCGCTGAATTCAAACCGCGCTTCGCCGGCTTGCGCATCACCCAAGCCACGTCAGACGAACGCCAGCAGCTCGCCGAAACCCGGCGCGATATTCTCGGCAAGATGGGCCTCGCTCTGATTCGCGTTGACGAGACGCTGCTCGAATACGGCGTCGCCTTCGCCGCGCTCGCCGAAGGCCAGCCGTCGGCGTTCCGCAACTTCCTGCTGAAGGCGCCGTCGCTATTCATCCCGATCGGCGAAGCCGTGGGCGTCATCCGCCACATCGACTCGTTCTGGCGCTTCCGCTTCCCGGACGCCGCGACGCCGATGATGGAAGCGGATGAAGCCATCGAAGTGCTGCACGATTTCGAGACGACCGTTGAAGGCGTCGAGTTCGTGAAGAACAAGAACGAGCACAAGCTCGCCAGCTAGAGCCCGGCTAGGGCAGGGTCCGCCGGAAAACCAGGTCTGACGTCAGCGCGCTGATCCGCGCGCGTCCGCACAGCGCCATCGTGCGCCGCAACTCGCTGTCCATGATCTCAAGCGCGCGCCGCACGCCAGCCTCGCCGCCGGCCGCGAGGCCGTAGAGATACGCGCGCCCCAGCGCCACCGCGTTCGCGCCGAGCGCCAACGCCTTCACAACATCGCTGCCGCGCCGCACGCCGCTGTCCAGTATGATCTCCGCTTTACCCGCGACAGCCTCGACGATCCCCGGCAGCGTATCGATGCTGGCCGGCGCGGTATCCAATTGGCGCCCGCCATGGTTCGAGACCCATACGGCATCGGCACCAATGCCGACGCAACGCTGCGCATCTTCCGGCGTGGAGATGCCTTTGATCGCGAGCTTCCCGTCCCAGTTCTCGCGCAGCCAGCGCGCATCCGCCCACGTCACCGTGCGGTCGAACTGTTCATTGATGAAGCCGATCAGGCCGCCATCAATACGAATCCGCGCAAAGTTGGCGGGCCGAATCTCTGGCGTTGTCATCAGGTTCCAGAGATAGCCAGGCGCCGCGAGCGCTTGGGTCGCCGTGCGCCACGTCACTCTCGGCGGAATGGTGAAATCGTTCGCGCCGTCGCGCTCACGATTGCCGGCCACCGGCACGTCGACCGTCAGGATGATTGCGCTAAAGCCCGCCGTCTTGGCGCGCGCCAGCATGTCCTTCACCAGTTCGCGATCTTTCCAGACATAAACCTGGAACCACTTCGTCCCGGAGTTCACCGCGGCAATGTCCTCAACACTGGTCGAAGCCAAGGTCGAGCAGGCATACGGCACGCCCGCCGCCTGCGCCGCGCGCGCCACCGCTAGCTCGCCCGCGCGTGGATGAAACAGCCGTGAGGTCGCTGTCGGGCTGATGAAAAACGGCGAGGCGGAAGTAGCGCCCATGATCGTCGTCCGCGTGTCGATCTCGGCGACATTCGCCAGCGCATCCCAGGTCAGCTCAATGTCCTGAAACCGGGAGACGTTGCGTTTCAGCGTCTCCTCATTGTCCGCGCCGCCATCGATGTAGTCGAACACCATGCGCGGCAGCCGCCGCCGCGCCATGCGCCGCAGATCGGCAATATTCCGCGCCCGGGCGAGCGAAGAGGGGTGGTAGCTGGGATGAGACACGCCTGTTTTCTGGGGCGGACCGCCGCACCCTGCAAGCCAAAGAGGCCCGGCCTTGCCTCTGCGCCCGGCTCCGCGTAGGAAACCGCCCTTCCGCCGGGGTCACCCCAGCCGGGGCCGCTTTAGCTCAGCCGGTAGAGCACCGCATTCGTAATGCGGGGGTCGCGTGTTCGAGTCACGCAAGCGGCACCATTCCTATCCTGTCATGTTCCGCCCACGACGCCGCATAGTCCGCGCCGCAACGCGCGTAGCCGTCGTGCGTCACGCTATCAGCCCAGCGCGCCTCCGCTTCCTTGGCCTCGCGCCAGCACGTCGCGATGACTATGGCGACAGTCTCCGAAGGAGCCTGACGCATGGCTTCGACGAACTTCGCCTCAAGCTCATCGCGCTCGGCCGCGATCGAAGCGGCGGCGTCGGCGTAGTTGCAGAGTGCAGCGCGATGCCAAAGCTCGTGCGTCCACCAGAGCGTACGGCGATTGAACTTGTCCGTCGGTGCGTAGTGATCACTCGAAAAGATCGCGTCGAGGACGACAGGTTTGAACACGCTCAGACACGGCGCCGATGTCCCCGTCACCCAGTGAACAGCGCCATCAGCGGTCCACTCGGTGACCCATGAACCCGTGGTTTGGCTCCGCCGCGCGCCGGCGGCCGCATGCATACAGATTGAGCGATGCTTCGTTTGCTCCGGCGTCCACCCCGGCGTCTCGCCCTCGACGCCGTGATCGCGAAGCACGGCCATCATATGTTGAGCCGTGACCTTGCCATTGTGCGCCGCCAGCAATTGCGCGCCGCGCGCACATCGCCCGCGGCCAAAGCTTACCGCGTCGCGCTCTTCGTTCAGAAAACGCCCCGCGAAGTCGAAGCGGCCATCGCCGCCGAGCCAATCGTTCTGCTGGGCGTGTCGCTGCAGATCCGCGCTGACCCGCTCATACCCGCGCTCAATACTGTACGCGTTGGACAGCGCCCGCTCATCACGCACACGCTCAACCGCCCACCAGCGCCCAACTGTTTCAAGCACGAACGCTTCGCGCCCGTCCGCGATCAGGAAGCCGTTGTGATAGAAGAACTCGTGCAGGTGGCCGCAATTGCCGCCCTGGCCGTGCGCCTCAAGCAACGTGGTGATGACGTCCACGGCCTCGGCCGCACTCGCCGCGCGCTCGAGCGCCAGCCGCAGCAGATCCATGCCAGTGAGCGAAGGCGTCTCGCCCGGCGGTATGACCGCGTGCATCGCCTCATTGCCGATGACGAGCCCATGCTCGTTGGCCCCCATCTCAGCGCCCCACATCCAGCACGGCCGGCTGATCAGGCACGCATGCGTTCGCCGCACCTGTGGGATGGTGATGTAGGTGCAGAGCAGCGACGTGCCCGCCTCATGCTCCGCCGCCGCTTTCAACTCCACCGACTGCGCCTCATTGCGCTCGCGATCGCTGTTCTTGGCGAACAGCATCGCGCCATTGGCGGTACGCTGGGGCAGGGCAACAAAGCTATCGCACATGCCGTGAAGCTTGCTTCAGCGGCGCGGCAATGCCTAGCGGATCTCTTCGACTTCTTCCGCGTCCACGTCGTCCGGCGCGCGTTCGGCGCGGAGTTCGGCTTTCGGCGGCGTCAGCACGGCGGTTGGCATCGCCATCACCGGGCCGAGCACGTCGTTGCCGCCACGCTCCATGCGCGGGTGGATCAGTTGGCCGCCATCGCCGAACGCGTACACAAGCCGCGCCCAGTCGCTGTCGTCATAGAGAAACGCCGGACCTTCCGGGTCGAGATCCGACCAATCGGCTTCGCGCGGCGCAGCCGCCGCTTGCGCGAGCCACGTGCGCGCGCCGTTCTCGTCGCCACGCCCACGCGCGACTTGCGCGAACAGGATGCAGATGCGCGAAGAGGGGTTCTCGCGATACGCGTCTTCGAGCGCCGCTTGCGCGCCGCCCCAATCGCCGCGCTCCATCGCCAGCTCAGCCAGCACGATCTTCGTCTCGCGTGAGTCACGGCGGCGTTCGGCGAACGCACGCATGCGCTCGGCGCGCGCTTCCTGCGTCTCGCCCGGCATCAGATCGCGATACGCGTGCGCCAGCGCCGGGTGCGGACCATTCTCCCAAGCTTCTTCCAGGATCGCCGCCGCGCGTTCGGCCTTGCCTTCGCCAACCAGCAACCGCGCCGCCATCGCACCAGCCGGTGCGAACGCTGGCGCCATGCGGAAAGCCTTCTGCGCCATCTCGGCCGCTTTATCCGGGCGGCGCTCGCGCTCAAGCTTCTGCGCTTGCGCCGTCATCAGCACAGCACGGCGGCGCTTGGCGACCTTATCTTCGATCTGCTTGCGCTTATCGCCAGCGTCGAGCGTCTCGATCGCGCTTTCCCAATCGCCTTGCTGAACCGCGAGGTCGAACGCGTATTGGAACGGCCACGTCGCTGTCTTCGAAGCTTTCAGCGCCGCTTCGGCATGCGCACGCGCCGCAACTCGATCGCCGCGCTTCAACGCCGCCGCCATCAATCCCTTGCGGCCGAGCACTTCGGTGTCTTCGTTCTGCAGCATGCCGGCGTACGCGCGTTCCGCCGCCGCCGTATCGCCGCTCACTTCCGCGGCACGCGCTTGCAACAGCAACGCCAGGCGCGGCTCATCGATCAGGTCTTCCGCCTTGTCAGCGTGACGGCGTGCTTCCTCGAACTCACCCGCTTCCGCCGCGATCAGGCCAAGCGCCAACGCCTCTTGTCCGCGCCGCACCTTCGCGCGCTGGCTGGCTTTGCCAACGCGGCCCGGCGCATCCATCAGGAACATCAGCAAGCGCAGCAGCGGCAACGCCACCGCCACCACCACGATCAGCATCGCGATCGCGAACCAAGCGGAGGTGTCAGCTTCCCAGCCCATCCACTCGAAGTGGACGACGCCAGCGTCGCTGCTCGTGATCTGCCACGACAGCAGGATCGCGAACACAAACACGATGAGCAGGAAGGCGACACGCAACATGGGTGTTTAGCTCCGCGACAATTCTTGTCGGATGGCGGTGATGCGCGTGTCGATTTCCAACCGGCGCTGCGCGTCGTTGATCCAGGGCTGTGCCGCGCGTTTCGGCGCTGCGGGCAGGCGGTTCAGTTCTTGGATGGCGTCAGCCAGGCGATCGGCAGCCAGATATTGCTCCGCGCGATCGACGATGCCTTCGGGCGTATCGCCCGATCCGGCTTGGCGGATGACGATCCATTGCGCCAAGGCCGCTTGAATGCGGCCCCAGAAGCCCGCGCCCGCTTGGCTACGCCGCGCAGCGCGAATGATCTCGTTGTCCAGCCGCGAGAACTGATCGCGCAATTCGATCCGCGTCGGCGCGCCAACGCGCGCGAGCGGCTCCAGTGCGGCCACGTTCGGATCGTTCGGCAGCAAGGCCGCAAGCGAAGCATGCGCTTGTTCGAACGGCCCAGACGAACGCGCCGCTTCCGACGCCGCCACAACCGCATACGAAGCCCGCGCCGCCGTCGCCGCCGTGCGCGCTTCCGCGGCCACCGCCGGCAATTCTTCCTGCAAGCGCCGCACTTCCGCGACCAGAGCTTGAACTTCCGCTGTCGAAGGCATCGCGCTCAGGCGTTGATCGACATCGCGCAAGCCAGCTTGCAATGCGAACACACGCGCCGCCGTGCCGCCGTCGCCAGCCTCACCCGAGGCCGCCGTGCCAAGCGGCGTATTCATGAGTGACTCGATCGCGGCCAGGCGTTGCTCCAGCGAGCCGGCTTCGCCCGAAGGCGTCGTCGTGCTGGCTTGGCCCGATACGGGCGCGATCTTGTTCAGGGCTTCCTGAACAGCCGGGATTCGCGGCGCCACAGCGCCGCCAGCCGCGCCCACGCCGGCAGCGACAAGCGCCAGCACGAGCGCCGTGCCCGTGCCGATGCCGCGCCCGCCGTCCTCGCGGTACGCAGGCTCATATTCAACGTCGATCGGCTCGCCGCGTCTGCGGTCGTCGTCGTCGTCGTCTCTGCTCATGCTATTCCCCAAGAGCTGCCCGGCATTTTTCCCGAGACATTTCCGCTATTTCGTAGCGGAAATGAGTCGGTTCACCATGCGAAACTTAGGCTTGCGCGAGAGGCCGCTCAAGCGCTTGCGCCAGCGGGGGAGATTTACCCCCCGAGTGTGGCCATCAGGAGATCGTCCTCGCGCGGATGGGGCGCTGTAACGATCTGCTTCCATACGGTTTTGCCTGCCGCCTCCGCGATTGCGGCGCTCATGCAGCCGGCTGTGAGCTTTGCGGCGTTCGGCGCGCCAAGCTCCACGAACCGCTCCGCCGCGCGCGGGCTGTGGAAAAGCACGACGTTGAGCGGCCCGTTCAAAGCCTCCGGCAACGGCGCCGCAGCGACCGAGGCGTAGGCAAGCCGCCGCTCAACGCTGAACCCCGCCGCGCGCAGCTCGCCGCCGAGGTCGCCGGCGACATGATCGCCAGCAATGTGGATGAGTCTTCCGCGCGCCGGATCGAGCTCACGTTTCGCCAGCGCCGCCAGCGAACGCACGTCGCCATTGGCCGAGCGCACATCATTGAAGCCGGCCTCACGCGCCGCCGCCGCGGTGACATCGCCAACCGTCAGCACGATGCGATCCCGCGCGCCGCGCGCATCCGGAAACGCACGCACGCCGTTCGAGCTGGTGAAGATGATCGCCTGCGCGCCCTCGGTGTTGGTGTCGTAGCCGCACGGCACGATGGTGATTAGCGGCGCGACAATCGCCTCATGTCCGCGCGCCCGCACGCGCTCCGCCGTGCGATCCGCCTCGGGCTGCGCCCGCGTGATCGCAACGCGCAGCATCAGCTATCCAACACAATCGCGTCGCCGGCCTCGGCGCGAATTTCGTCGCCCAGGTCGAAGCCAAGCTTGCGCGCCGCAGCAATGGGATCAGCGCCAAGCTCAATCGTCTTCTCGCGCCGCCAACGCTGGGTGCCATCCGGCTTCAGCGTCTCGCCGATGAATGTCATCCGCGATCCGCTCACCCGCGCCAGCGCGCCAATCGGCGTGCGGCACGAACCATCAAGCGCATCCAGGAACGCGCGCTCAGCTTCAATCTCGATGCGCGCATCTTTGTTCTCGCCTTGCGCCAACGCCTCGAGCACGCGCGGATCATCGCTGCGCGCCGTGATGGCTATGGCTCCTTGGCACGCTGCAGGGGGCGTCTCATGCGGATCTATCAGGCTCGCCGCGCGATGCTCCAAACCCATGCGCTTCAAGCCTGCGAGCGCCAGGAACGTCGCGTCCGCATCGCCGGCCTCAAGCTTCGCCAACCGTGTATCGACATTGCCGCGCAACACCGAAACCTTCAGATCGCGCCGCGCAAACAACACCTGCGCCTGCCGCCGCAAACTCGCGGTGCCAACCGTCGCGCCCGCCGGCAGCTCCGCCAAAGTCTTCGCCTTCAAGCTCACAAACGCATCGCGCGGATCTTCGCGCTCTGGCACGCAGGCAAGCAGAATTCCGTCCGGCAAGCGTGTCGGCAAATCCTTCAGCGAGTGCACGGCCAGATCGATGCGGCCATCAAACAGCGCTTCGTCGAGCTCCTTCGTGAAGAGGCCTTTGCCGCCGGCGTCAATCAGCGTGCGATCCTGAATGCGGTCGCCGCTGGTGACGATCGGCACGATCTCGAACGCGTCTTCGCTCAAACCAAGTTTCGCCGCCAAACGCGCGCGCGTCTGCCCCGTCTGCGCCAGCGACAGTTTCGAACCGCGCGCGCCGATGCGGAAGAGAGGTGAAGTCATGACCGGACAAGGCAATAGGGCAGAAGGGCAGTAGGGCAATAGGCAGCGCCGTCACACATCGCGTATTGCCTTACTGCCCTAATCCCATATTGCCCTTCACATGAAGCCGCTCACCGTCCTCGGCATCGAAACCAGCTGCGATGAAACCGCGGCTGCCGTGCTGCGCCTGGACGAGAGCGGCCCGCACGTGATTTCGGACGTTGTGCTCGGCCAAGCCGCGCATCACGCGCCCTATAAGGGCGTCGTCCCCGAGATCGCCGCCCGCGCCCACGTCGAAGGCCTCGACGGCACCATCGCCGCCGCCATGGCTGACGCAAAGCTCGGTTTTGCTGATCTCGACGGCGTCGCCGCCACAGCGGGCCCAGGCCTCATCGGTGGCGTCATGGTCGGGCTGCTGGCCGGCAAGGCCATCGCGCTCGCGCACGACAAGCCGCTGATCGGCGTGAACCACCTCGAAGGCCACGCGCTTTCACCGCGCTTAGCCCCAGGCGGCGCGACGTTTCCATATCTCTTGTTGCTGGTGAGCGGCGGCCACTGCCAGTTCATCGCGGTCATGGATGTCGGCGTCTATCGCCGCTACGGCTCGACCATGGACGATGCACTCGGCGAAGCGTTCGACAAACTCGCCAAGCTTCTCGATCTCGGTTTCCCAGGCGGGCCATTCGTTGAAAAAGCCGCGCAAAACGGCGATTCCAAGCGCTTCGCGTTGCCGCGCCCATTGCTCGGCCGCGAAGGCTGCGACTTCTCGTTTGCTGGATTGAAAACCGCCTGCGCGCGCGAAGCAGAGCGCCTCGGCCCCGGCATCACCGATCAGGACAAAGCCGATCTCTGCGCCAGCTTCCAAGCGGCGGTGCTCGACATCGTTGTCGATCGCACGCGCAACGCGATGCGGATGTTCGATACGGTGTGGGGTGCGAAGGGCCGGCTGGTGGCTGCGGGAGGTGTTGCAGCGAACCAGGCGATCCGTAGCCGTCTAGAGGCTCTGGGGGAGGAGCGCGGCTACGATTTCATAGCCCCGCCGCTTCGCTGGTGTACGGACAACGCCGCAATGATCGCGCTCGCCGGCGCTGAAAGGTTGCGGCTTGGATTCAGTGACGACCTGTCATTTCCAGCGCGTCCTCGTTGGCCGTTAGACGAGGAAGCGGCCCGCTTGCGCCCCAGCCATCAGGCGGGGCGCAAGGGAGCTAAAGCTTAAGCGACGACGCGAGCAGCCGTGAAAAGCAGCGGCGCGAAGGCGGTCGCGACCAGGGCGATTGCGATGACCACAGAGATCGCGCGGGCGGTCGCCGGAAGGTCTTGAGCGGACATTTGTAGTATTCCCCGAGTTTGGTCTGATGTTGCACATGCGAACGTCAGTGAGGGTGAAATGGACCCTTTCGAAACCGGTTAGAAGGCATATTACACCAGCGCAGATATGCATATTTGGCGGATCATTGTTAATGTCGCCCCGTTAATGCAGATAAAGAGAAGGCGCGAAGGACTTGCCTTCGCGCCTGCAAAAAACCCGAAATGCGCTGGGAGGCGCGGTTCTGGGTTGACTTACGCGACCACGGAGGCCGCGATTTGAACGATGGGCGAGGCCGCGACGGCGAAGATTGCGAAGGCGGCCAGAACGAACGTTGCGGACAGCAGGATCGAGGGGCGGGTCGTGGTCATTTGGGTCTCTCCGGGGGCTCGGGCTTCGATGGACTATGTGTACCATCGCCCCTTGGAGTGATCAATGAATAAAATAGATTTCGTTCAATAATTGCGTAGCACCCATTACGCAGACGCATCCTGCTTGGCGCGCGCCTTCGCCACCGGCGCTTCCGCCTCGCGATTGTAGAGGCCCTGCAGGACGAGGCTCATGACGCCTTCAAACTCACGCTCGAGCTTCGGCAGCGTCAGCCGCGAGATCAGTTGCGGGATGCCGAATTTCACGGTCGCGGCCTGCAGCATCTCGGCCATGAACTCCGCATCGGCCTTTTGGAAGATGCCGTTGTCCATGCCTTCCTGGATCACGGCGGTGATGCCGACGCGCTCCAGCGCGATCAGTTCGTTCATGAAAACCGGGCGTTCGCGCGAAAGAACTTCGGCGACTTCCAGGATTTTTGCGTTGTCGGAGAACATCTGGAAGTTCTCGCGCATGCGCTTCAGCAGCATCTCTTTCAGACGCTTATCCGCCGGCCAATCCTTGCGGCGGCCGACTTGCGCCATCGCCGTGTGCTCTTCCGCGTAGTGCTTGCGGGCCATGGCCTCGGCGATGTCGATCTTCGCTTCGAAGAAGCGATAGATGTTGCCCGGCGACATGTCGCAATCGGCAGCGATCTCGGCCATGGTTGTCTTGCCGTAGCCGTAGTGCTTGATGCGGGTGATCGCGGCCATCAGGATGCGGTCGCGGGTGGCGTTTTTATCGTCCATCCCTACAGGTTACCGGGTTTCTACTGAACGTTCAATGAAGGATTCAGGATTGCCAGCCCCATTTGACACGGTTTCCGTCCTGGGGGCGGGCGCATGGGGTACGGCGCTGGCCCAGGTCGCGGCCGCGGCTGGCCGCAAGGTTCTGATATGGGCGCGCGAGCCCGAAGTCGTTCAGAGCATCAACAACGACGCCGAGAACGCGCTGTTCCTGCCCGGCCTCAAACTCAACGCCGCCGTGCGCGCGACTGGCGATCTGGCCGACGCGGCCAAGTCCCAGCTCATCCTGGCCGTCCCGCCGGCGCAGCACATGCGCGCCGTGCTCCGCGCCGTCCGTCCGAACCTGCAGCCGGGCCAGCCGCTGGTGCTGTGCGCCAAGGGCGTCGAGCGCGGTTCGCTGGCGCTGATGACCGACGTGTTGGCCGAAGAGATCCCGGATGTCGGCCCTGCCGTGCTCTCCGGCCCAGGCTTCGCCAAGGACGTCGCGCGCGGGCTTCCCACCGCCACCACCATCGCCAGCCCCGACGCCGAACTCGCGCAACGCATCGTCGCCACCATCGGGCTTCCAACCTTCCGTCCCTACGTTGCCGACGATCTCGTCGGCGCCGAGATTGGCGGCGCGGTGAAGAATGTCATCGCCATTGCCTGCGGCGTCGCTGAAGGCCGCAAGCTTGGCGACGGCGCGCGCGCGGCTTTGATCACACGCGGCTTCGCCGAACTCACGCGCCTCGGTCTTGCGATGGGCGCGAAGGCGGAGACGCTCTCGGGGCTCTGCGGCTTGGGCGATCTCGTGCTCACGTGCGCTTCGCTCACGTCGCGCAACACTTCGCTTGGCGCTGCATTGGGTGAGGGGCGCAAGCTGAAGGATATTCTGGCTGAACGCCGCTCGGTCGCCGAAGGCATGGAGAGCGCGCCGGCGGTTGTGGCGCTCGCGGCGAAGTACGAGGTCGAAATGCCGATCTGCGCCGCCGTCGAAGCTATCGTCGCCGAGCGCATCGGCATCGATGAAGCCATCACCGCTTTGCTCTCGCGCCCGTTCAAGGCGGAGGGCGTTTGAGCTTCGAGCGCGGCATCGTTCTGGCGCAAGTCGATGCGCTGCCCGATCCCGGCGCCATTGTCGTCGTGCCGCATCGCGACGAGCCGTTCGTCTCCATCCTGCTCACGCGAAAGGGCGATGAGATCGCCGCTTTTCGCAACAAATGCCCGCACGCGGGCTATCCGCTGCAGCACTCAAGCGGGCGCGTGATCGTGCAGGAAGGGCGCTACATGGTTTGCGCTGCGCACGGCGCGAGCTTTGATCTCAGCAGCGGCGCTTGCGCCGGCGGCCCATGCAACAATGGCGACGCGCTGGAGCGCATCGCCATTGAAGTTCGTGATGGAATTGTACGCGTCGCTTAGGCTTCGTCGTATTCCTCATCATCGCGGCGGCGCATCAGCAGGTACGCGCCCCCCGCAAGGATGACGACGCCGAGCGCGATCCACGGGAAGTAGCCCGAAAGCCCGCCAAATGAAGTCTGGCCCGTCGTCTCCGCGACATTGACCAATTGCGGCCGCGAGACCGGCACGCCCGTCACCAAGCCCGGCACCGAATATTCGGACACCGTGTCCGACGCCGCTTGGAAGTCAGCGTGACGCTTGCCTTCCGGGAACGAGATCATGCCGCGCAGGTCAGCGGCGGCTGCCGCGATCGCGGTTTGCTGATCCGCGCTGCCGATCGAGGTCATGCAGGCCACGCCTTCACGGCCGAGGATTTTTTGCTCGTAGCGCAGATCCTTGCCGCCGGCGCCGCCAGGCGCTGCAACGCGCTCGGCCCACACCACGTACGGCGCTTCAGCATTGAAGGACGGTGCAGTCGCGAAGCCTTCGAAGCGGCGGTTCTGCGTTTGGCGCGCGTCGCGCACTTGCGTTTCGAAGTTCGCGTCGCTCAAGCCCGAAGCGGTTTCCGGTTGCACGTAGCCGATCGGCTCGTAGCTCACGACTGTCGCCCAGGTACCCGGCGCGCGGATGTCTTCGCCTTGGCGTGCAAGCAGGCCGAATACTTCGCCGCTCGGCAGCTGCTGGTTGGCGCGCTGCACATAAGCGCGCGCTTCGGCGGCGTTGTAGAAGCGGTAGCCCGCCGGAACGTTGAGCGTGAGGCCGCTATTGCCGAGCGGCACAATGCCGGTGCGCCCTTCAGGCGCTGCAGCCGGTTGCGCCGCAGGCGGCGTCGTCGTCGGCGCGGCGCGCACGGGCGGCGCTGCTTCGTTTGGTCCGCCATCGCCCGGGCCGTCGGCGTAAGCCGGCGCCGCCATAAACAGCGCGAGCGCCGCCAGCGTGGCGCGCATGAGGTTCTTGCGCATGGGTTTCTCCCTCGCTCGGCCGCTTCGGCCCGCATCCCCGAGTCGCGGGTTTAACCAATCTAGTGAGGTTTGTCGCGTGTCAGGGCGTACAGGCGGCCCGGAGTTCCCCTGCCGCCGCGGCCATGGCTTCGCTGATGGCTGTACGCCACTCCGCCATCGTCTTCGCCGCCTGCGCGGCCTGTGGATAGAGCACCGCCCGCGAGGAGCTGACGATGCCGCCCTCACGCAAGCGGCCGCCTGCCTGGACAAAGCCCGCCACCGCGTCCGCGGCGCTGGCGCCTTGCGCGCCGTAGCCGGGGACGAGGAACAGGGCTTCCGGCATCGCCTCGCGCAACTTCCGCGCTTCTTCCGGGTAGGTCGCGCCCGCGACAGCCATCAGCCCCGACCAGCCGCTCGCGCCGCGCAGCCGCACGCATTCGGGCGCCAGCATCTCGGCCACGCGCTGCCAGACCGGCGCGCCGCCGACTTGCAGATCCTGGAAATCGCCTGCGCCGGGGTTCGATGTCCGCACCAGCACCGCGACGCCTTTGCCCTCGGCTTGCGCGCGGGTGATGAACGGCTCGAGCGTGTCCTTGCCCATGTACGGGTTCACGGTGACCGCATCGGCGCCGAAGCCCGGCGTCGCGCCCAGAGTGGCGCGTGAATAGCCTTCAGCCGTGGTGCCGATATCGCCGCGCTTCGCATCGAGCAGCACCAGCATGCCTTCTTGCTTGGCATAGCTGCAGAGCATGCGCGCCACCGCGTAGCCCATCTCGCCGAACTGTTCGAAGAGGCCGAGTTGCGGCTTCAACACGCAGGCATGCTCGCGCGCGATGTCGATGATGGCGGTGCCGAACTTGAGGACGGTGGAGGTGTCTTCGGCAGCGTTGCCGAACAGCGCCGGGATTTTGTCGGGGAAGGGATCAAGGCCAACGCAGAGCGGTGTGTTCTTGGCGCGAACGCCTTCGATCAAGCGGTCTGCGAACGGCGCTGTCATGTCCCTGGCATATCCTCCTTCGCGACGCAGACCACCTGCGCCACCGCCAGCGTCCGGCGCAGATCGTCCGACGCTTGGCCGTAGTTATCTGGAGTGAGTCGCTCGCCCGGCGTACCTTGCGCTTCCACTTGCTCGACGCGCAGCAGGCGCAGGATCGAGGCGGGCGAAGCGGTATAAATGCGGCCGCGGCGCGAAGATTCCGCCACCGTGATGCCGATCACTTGGCCGTTGGCCGCAATTGCAGGCCCGCCGCTAATGCCGGCCAGCGAACCGCGCAGCCCGCCGGTGCGGCCAAGCTCAGCCCACGCCAGCACAGGCTCTTCGAGATTGTAGCGTCCGCGCGCGATCAGCGTTTCACGGCCAATGAGGCGCGAATAGGCTTCGCCTGGCCGCCCTTGCGGGAAGCCGACGTGGAAGGCGCGCTGGCCGATCTGGAAGCGGCGCTCGGACGTGTCGAGCGAGAGCGCACGTTGCGGCGGCGCTTCTTCGCCTTCCTCGACGGTGGGGTTTTCGGTGCGCAGCAGCGCGATGTCGGCAAACTCCGCGCGCTTCACGTCAGCGACGCGTACGGCTGCGCCGCGCGAGACGATGAGGCCAACGGCTTCGCAGCCATCGACGACGTGGCGCGCCGTCAGCCACCAGCCGTCCGGCGAGATCGAGAACGCGGTGCCCATGCCCGAGGCGATTGGCCCAACCTCGACCAGCACGGCCGGATCGTATTGCGATGGCGGCGGCAGAAATGCGCCGGTGTCCGAGGACTCGTTTCTGTAGGCCTCCGGCGCGTCCTCGCGTTGATCGACCCTGAACAGGACGAACACGATCACCGTGATGACCACGATGTAGAGCAGCCAATCCGGGATGAGCCGCATCATGCTGTTAGCCGGCCCGGAACAGCTGCACGTTCGGATCGGCGACGGCGCCGGCCATGATCAGCGCCAAGCCGATCTTGATCGACATCAGGAAGACTGCGGCGGCGACATCGCCTTCAGCGATGCGGCGCGGCAGGCCGCGGAGGAAGATGTCGGCGAAGCGGAAGGCGAGCAGCTGGATCAGCAGCGTGACCACGCCCCAGATCAGCAGGTCGAACAGGCCGAAGGCGTGCGCCAGGCATGACCCCAGCGGAATGGCGAGGCCGACGATGACGCCGCCATAAGCCAGAGAGGCTGAAGGGTTGCCGGCGCGGATGAGCGCCAGCTCTTTGTGCGGCGTCATCACCGTGTAGATGATCAGCGATGCGACGAAGAGTCCGAGCGCGACGCCAAGTTGGATGATGAAATCCGGAAACCCGGCCACAAATGCGTTAAGAGGCGCGCTCAAATCCATGGGTCCCTCGCCAGACCGCCAATCGTCAAGACGCTGCGCTAGCGGTTCCGGCGCTGAGAGGCAAGCAATGAGGAGCAGACAAGCACATGAGCGAACGTAGAGCGGCCGTGGTGACAGGCTCCACCAGCGGCATCGGGCTGGGGATTGCCACGGCTTTCGCGAAGGCCGGTATGGACGTGACGCTCAACGGCTTGGGCGACGCGGCGGAAATCGAGAAAATCCGTTCGGGCCTGCAAGCCGAGACTGGTGTCACTGTCCGTTACGATGGCGCGAACCTGATGCAGCCGGATGCGTGCGTTGGGCTGGTCGAGGCCGCGATTGGCGCGTTTGGGCGGCTCGATGTGCTCGTCAACAATGCTGGCATCCAGCACGTCTCGCCGATCGAGGATTTCCCAGTCGATAAGTACAACGCCATCATCGCGCTGAACCTCTCATCGGCGTTTCACACCATTCGCGGCGCCATGCGCGCGATGAAGGCGGCGCGCTATGGCCGCATCATCAACATCGCCTCGGCCCACGGTCATGTCGCTTCGCCGTTCAAGTCAGCCTACGTCGCCGCCAAGCACGGCATTATCGGCCTGACCAAAACCGTGGCGCTTGAGGGCGCGACGTTCAACGTGCGCTGCAACGCCATTTCGCCGGGCTACGTGCTGACCGGCCTGGTCGAGAGCCAGATCCCGGACACGATGAAGGCGCGCGGGCTGACGCGCGAGCAAGTCATCAACGACGTTCTGCTCGCCGCGCAACCGACGAAGGAGTTCGTGAAGGTCGAGCAAGTCGCCGGCCTCGCGCTCTTCCTCACCACGCCGGCGGCGGATGAGATCAACGGTGCAGCGCTCAACATCGATGGCGGCTGGACGGCGCAGTGAGCAAGCCGAAGCGCAAGCGCATTTCACTGGCGCTGCAAGGCGGCGGCGCGCTTGGCGCTTACACCTGGGGCGCGCTCGATCGTCTGCTGGAGGATGAGCGCATCGAGATCGCCGCGATCTCAGGCTCGTCCGCCGGCGCCATGTGCGCTGTCGTCGTCGCGGACGGCTATGAGGAGGGCGGCGCCGAGGGAGCGCGCAAGCAATTGCGCATGTTCTGGACCAACGTCGCGCGCGCCGGTGAGGCCAACCCGTATCGCCGCACGCCGATGATGGCGTTCCTCAATGCGTTCAAGCCGGGCTGGGCGGCGGAGAGCTATTTGGCGCTCTGGGCCGATGTCGCCAGCCGCTTTGCCTCGCCCTACGATTTCAATCCGCTCAACGTGAATCCGTTGAAGGAGGTGCTGGAAGAGCTGGTCGATTTCGAGCGCGTGCGCACCTGCAAGGGCATCCAACTTTTTGTCGGCGCCACCAATGTCGAGACCGGCCGCATCCGCATCTTCTGAGCTGACCGCCGATCACGTAATGGCGTCGGCCTGCTTGCCGCAGCCCTTCCAGGCGGTGGAGATCGACGGCGAAGCGTTTTGGGACGGCGGCTTCGCCGGCAATCCGGCGTTGTTTCCGCTCTTCAATGTCGACGCCACGCGCGACATCGTCATCGTGCAGATCCATCCGCTTGAGCGCGAGGGCGCGCCGCGTACGGCGACGGAGATCACCGCGCGGATCAACGAGATCACCTTCAACAACAGCTTGCTCAGCGAGCTTCGCGCCATCGATTTCGTAGGCCGTCTGCTGGACGAGAGCCGGTTGCCCGAGGGCCGCTATCGCAAGATGCTGATTCACAATTTGAGCGAAGCGCAGGCGCTGACGCCGCTTGGCCTGGGCGTCGATCTCAACACCGATCTGAGCTTCTTCAACACGCTGTTCGACACCGGCCGCGCCGCCGCGGAACGCTGGCTCGGCGAGCATTTCGATGCGCTGGGCGAACGCTCCACCGTCGACCTCGCCGCCATGTTTCGCGACGCCCCGAAGGGCGGGGAAGCCAAGCCGCTTCGCTAACTCTTCCCTAACCGCAGCAGCTCACGTTCGGGGCCATGCGTCTCGCCGCGCCCCTTCTTGCTGTCGCCTTGCTCGCCGCGCTTGCCGCGCCGGCGACGGCCGCCGGCTCGAGCAGCGGCCACGGCTCATCCTCCAGCGCGCAGCAGCAGGCGCCGGCGACACGCCAGGAGCGCCTGACTTCGGCTGAGACCTATCTACCGATGCCGACGCTCTCGGCTGGCGTCCTGCAGCGCAATTCCAATCAAGGCACGATCGTCGTCGATATGGGTCTCGATATTCCCGACGCGGATTTGCGCCGGCGTGCGCAACTCAACGCGCCGCGCGTGCGCGATGCTCTGCGCACGGCGTTGGCGACGTATTCGTCGGTCTATTATCGCGTCCACACCGCGCCGAACCCGACGGATCTGACGCGTCAGATGCAGCTCGCCGTCGATCGCGTACTTGGCGCGCCGGGCGCGCGGGTGCTGCTGGCGAACATCATCTACCAGCGCCCGTCGCAGCAATAAGTATTACGCGCCTCTGCAGGCGATCGGCAGCATGTGCCGCGCGGCGCCCGCCGCGGGCGTGGCGCGATAGACTTGCGGCGGCTCGCTGCGCGCCAGCACTTGATCGCCCGAACCCATGATCTGGCGCTCGACCACGACGAACGTCTCTTCGGCGCAATTGTAGCGATAGTGCATGCGTTCGACGTCGTAGCGGATGGTGCGCTCAGTGGTGGCGTCGCTTGCGTCCCATGCTTGCGAACGGCCGTGACGCACTTGCAGCCAAATGTCGGCGAAGCCGTTTTCGCGCGTGATGGCGTTCTGGTTGAAGTGGATGGTGCCGCCATCGTTGGTGCGGAGCACCAGCAGCCAGTCCGGCAGGCCCGCCGGCGTCGAGAGCAGGACCGAGCCGTTGCTCTGCGCGGGCGCCGGCGCCTGGCCCGAAGGCGCGGCAGGCTGGCCGCAGGCGGCGAGGGTGAACAGGCAAATGACTGCAGCGAGCTTGCGCATGAGGAAGTGCATACTTTCGATCTTGGGCGGCCGGGGCGTTCCGGCAAATCACATAGCTGAGATTCCGCCATCTACTTTCAGTTCCGAGCCGGTGATGAACCGGCTTTCGTCTGAGAGGAGATAGATTGCCGCAGCTGCGATCTCTTCTGGCTTGCCGATGCGGCCGAGCGGAACTTGCCGCCCCAGTTTCGCCTCAGCCTCGTCCTTGCCGAACATGTTGCGGATCGGATCGAGGATCGGCGTGTCGATGAAGGTCGGGTGGATCGAGTTCGAGCGAACGTCGAGGCCCTTCTTGGCGCAATAGAGCGCGATGTTCTTCGAGAGCAGCCAGACGGCGGCTTTCGACGCGTTGTAGCCGGGCGAGGTGTGGTTCGCGATCAAGCCGGCGATCGAGCTGATGTTGACGATCGAGCCGGGCTGGTTCTTCGCCAGGTATTTGATGCCGTGCTTAGCGCCGAGGAATACTGAATCGACATTCACGCTCATCAAGCGGCGGAAGCCCTCGAGCGAGAGTTCTTCAACGCTGCCTTCGCGCGATGAGATGCCGGCATTGTTGACGAGGCCGGAGATGCCGCCCATCGCGCCGTTCGCGCCTTCAAGCGCGGCGAGCCATTGTTCTTCGTTCGTCACGTCGTGACCGAACGCGAACGCGGTGCCTGCGCCGTGCGCGGCGTTGATCTCAGCGGCGACGGCTTCAGCGCCGGCTTTGTTGATGTCGGTAACCGTCACCTTCGCGCCTTCGCTCGCGGCGCCTCTGGCCATCGCCGCGCCCAACCCTTGCGCGCCGCCGGTGATGAAAATCTTCTTGCCTGCCAGACGCCCGCTCATGTCGTTCCTCCTGTTTGACGCGACTCTGTGGCGCGGCGCGGCAAACTGCAAGCTTGGCGTGACGGCGCCTTGAGCCTACTCAAGTTTGGACGAGGTGCGACATGGAATGGGACGCGCTGCTGCTGTCGCGGCTGCAATTCGCTTTCACGATCGGCTTTCACATCATCTTTCCGGCCTTCACGATCGGGTTGGCGTCGTTCTTGGCTGTGCTCGAGGGGCTTTGGCTCTTCACCAAGCGGCCGGTGTTCAAAAATCTCTACCTCTTCTGGGTGAAGATCTTCGCGCTGTCGTTTGGCATGGGCGTCGTGTCGGGCGTGGTGATGTCTTACCAATTCGGGACGAATTGGAGCGTCTTCTCCGCCATCACCGGTAGCGTCATCGGGCCGTTGCTCGCGTACGAAGTGCTGACGGCGTTTTTCCTCGAAGCGTCTTTCCTCGGTATCATGCTGTTCGGCTGGAAGCGCGTGGGGCCGGGGCTTCACTTCTTCTCGACCTGCATGGTCGCGATCGGGACGTTGTTCTCGGCGTTTTGGATCTTGAGCGCCAATTCGTGGATGCAGACACCGCAAGGTTGGGCCTGGGCCGAGGACGGCACCATGGTCGCGACCAATTTTATGGAAGTGATCTTCAACCCGTCGCTGCCATCGCGCTTCGCGCACATGGTGCTGGCGGCGTTCTTGACGACGGCTATGGTGGTCGCGGGCGCATCTGCTTTCGCTTTGCTCAAGAAGCGCGCTCTGGCTGAGAGCCGCGTCGCGCTGCGTATGGCGGTGCTGATGATGGCGCTGGTGACGCCGGTGCAGATCATGGCTGGCCACGAGAGCGGCATTGTCGCGGGCGAGCATCAGCCGGCGAAGGTCGCCGCGCTCGAAGGCTGGTGGACGACGCGGACGCAGCAGCCGACTGTGCTTGTGGGCTGGCCTGATGAAGAGGCTGAGACCAATCACTTCGAAATCGCGATCCCGGGCTTTGGCTCGACCGTGAACAATGCCGGGCCGGATGTTGTGTTGCCTGGCCTGGATCAGTTTACGGAAGAGGATCGGCCGCCGGTTTGGCTGACGTTCTGGGCGTTCCGCGTGATGGTGGGCATGGGTGTGGTGATGCTTGTGCTTGGTATCTGGGGCGCGGGCGCGTGGGCGCTGAAGCGGCTCGATAGTTCGACTTGGTATCATCGCGCGCTGGTGCTGGCGGGGCCGAGCGGGTTCATCGCGGTGTTGACGGGTTGGATCACGGCGGAGGTCGGGCGACAGCCGTATGTTGTGTATGGCGTGCTGCGCACGGCGGACGCGGTGTCGCCGGTGCCGGCGGGATCGGTGGCGACGTCGTTGCTGTTCTTCATCGTCGTGTACGGAATCGTGTTCACGGCGGGTGCGCTCTACATCCTGCGCTTGATGGCGAAGGGGCCTGATACCGAGGAGACGCCGCCGCAATCGGATCAACCGCCCGGTACGCCGCTCGCGGCCGCGATCAAGGAGGCGCCGTGATGTTTGGCATCGAGCTTTCGATGATCTGGGCGGTGTTGATCGCCGTCGCGGTGTTCCTCTACGTGGCGCTCGATGGCTTCGATCTCGGCGTCGGCATTCTCTTCCCGTTTGCGAAGGATGCGCGTGAGCGTGATCAGATGCAGGCCTCTATCGCGCCAGTGTGGGATGGCAACGAGACGTGGCTGGTGCTCGGCGGCGGCGGTTTGTTCGCGGCGTTTCCGAAGGCGTACGCGGCGTTGATGCCGGCATTGTATCTGCCGATTTTCCTCATGCTGCTGGCGCTGATCTTCCGCGGTGTGGCGTTCGAGTTCCGCCATCATGGGCGCGAGCGCGGGAAGAAGTGGTGGACGTTTGCGTTCTCGGCCGGGTCGATTGTCGCGACGATTGCGCAGGGGCTTGTACTTGGCGGCTTCATTCAGGGCGTGGCGATCGAGGGCGAAGTTTTCGTTGGCGGGCCGTTGGATTGGCTGACGCCGTTTTCGCTGTTGGTGGCTGCTTCTCTGGTTGCTGGTTATGCGTTGCTTGGCGCGGCGTGGATTGTGTTTAAGGCGCAAGGCGAACTCGCGGAGCGCGCGCGGCGGTGGGTGAAGCAGCTCGCGTTGCTGACGGCGCTGGCGATGGGCGCCGTGAGCTTGGCGACGTTGGGTGTCGATGCGCGCGTGACCGAGCGCTGGGGGCTGACGATGACAAGCGTCGATTGGCCGGTGTTCATCAAGTTGGCGCCGTTGCCGGTGTTGGCGGGCGTGATCCTCTTTCTGATGTGGCGCGGGATTGAGGAGCGGAAGTTCTTGCGGCCGTATCTCTATGCGGTGTGCTTGTTCTTGATTGGCTATGTCGGTCTCGCGGTTTCGTTGTGGCCCTACATCATCCCGTTCGCGATGACGCCGGCGGATGCGGCGGCGGCAGATAATGCGTTGCAGTTGATGTTGGTCGGCGCGTTGGTGATGTTGCCGATCATTCTGGCGTACACGGCGTTCGTGTACTGGACCTTCCGCGCCAAGGTGGATGACCATGCCACCTATCATTGAAGGCCCGCCCGAAGAGGGCGAAGCGCCGCCGCCATTGGGCAAGAAGCTCTTGTGGTTTGTGGCGCTGTGGTTTGGTGGGCTGATCTCGGTGGCGGCGCTCGCGTATGCGCTGCGGGCGCTTATTCTGTAGAGCAGTTGGCCCAGTGTGCAGCGCGCGCCTCGCGCCACGCTGCCTCGCCATCGGCGTGGACGCTTTGCAGCGTGAGCCGGAAGTTGTCGTACTCGGTGTGGTTTGGCTGCGCGAACGACGCTTCGATGACGAAGCCTTGCTGCGCATCGACGAGCTGGCCGGTGAGGGCGCCGGTGACATCGTAGCGCAGCGCATCGCGATTGGCGCGACGCTCCGCGGCGGCGAAGCGTGCTTCGGCGAAGCCGAGAGTGCGGAAGATGTCTGACGCATTCTCTTCCGGCCAAATCAGCGCGACAGCGAAGCGGAAGTCTTGGCGCTGCGGCAAGTTGGCGAGATTGAGTGCGCCGAGTTCGGAGAGATCGAAATCGTAGATGATCCAAGGTTCGCCATCGACGCTGACGGACTCTTCAAGGTTCATTTGCGGGATGCGGGCGTGGAGTGTGCGCGAGGCCGTCTCGTAGGTGAGCCAGGCGAAGGGCTCTTGCGAACCATCCCGGGCCAAGCGCCCGCCGACCAGTTCGCGTGGCTGGCGGCGTTCGAGGTCGAGATCGGCCGTGACGAAAGCCGCGTTGGTGCAGGGCGTTACCATCTTGCCGACTTCGAGGCGGGTGTCGCTGGCACGGTAGACGTAGATATCTTCGGGTAGCGTGCCGTCTTGGTTGGAGCGGATGTAGTGGAGCAGCTGGCCCCGCGGCGCGGCGGGTTCCGGCGTACTGGCGCACGCGGCGAGCGCCAGTGCAGCAAGGGCGGCGAGTGATCTCATGTGAGGGAGATGCGCCAGCGCGGCTTTTGGATGCTTACTTGATCGCGGTGAGTTCGCGGAAGACTTCATCCATGAAATGGCCGAGGGCGACGTCTTTGTCGGTGACGCCGCCGGCATCGTGCGTGGTGAGCAGGACGTCAACGCGGTTATAGACGTTGGTCCATTCGGGGTGGTGGTCGTTGCGTTCGGCGAAGAGCGCGACGCGAGCCATGAAGCCGAAGGCGGCGTTGAAATCCTTGAAGCGGAATTCCTTCTCGATCGCTTCGCGGTCGCCGACGGCTGAGCGCCAGCCTTCGAGGCGGGCGACGGCGGCGCTGGGGCCAATTCGTTCTGCGGGCATGAGTGCGCTCCTTGCACATTACTTAGAGCGTGGCGCCGCCCTTCGACAGGCTCAGGGTGACGCCAATTCAAACACCGGGGGTCAGCCTGAGCTTGTCGAAGGCGGAACACGGCTTCGGGCCTGCCACGCCGAAGCGGCGTAGCAGCGAAGGCGGGAGAGCAGAGCGCGCTTCGTGCTGAAGCTTCTCAAGTGTTCTGTGTTGGGTTTGCCGAAGCGCGCCCTGCGCGGAGTGTTGAGCAACCGGCGAACATCTGAGGCGTTCAGGGACTCCAAGGGGGCCATGCGTCTTGCGACGCTGGGTATCCTGGCTGAGTCTTAGCGCCTGACGTTCGTTCCCGGCTGACGTGCGGAGGGCGACCAACGCCATCCGGACGCCTCGGCTTTCTTTCTTCTTACCGAGTAGCGACTTCGTTCCTCGCGGAATTCCATCGCATCACGTTCAATCCGCATCTCCGGCGCTGTTTGGTGTTGGTCGACACAAGCAACCTCCCATGCAGGAGACGAGAGCAGTGTCTCATGGTTCTTCAGCTGTAGGATAGATCGCGATCTATCCCCGGTTTTTCGAACACCAACACGCTTCCCGGGCGAGCGCAGCGAGACCCGGGATCCAGGGGCTAACACGCTGAGTTTCAACGGCCCATGGGTCCCGGCTCTGCGTTCATCCGCATCTCGCGATGCGCATGAACTTGGCCGGGAAGCGTGAGGTCTATGCGCTGGATAGATCGCCCAAAACAAAACCGCCGGCGTTTCCGCCGGCGGTTCGGTTTAGCTCTGGAACTCCGCTTAGTTGTGCGGGGGCTCCATTGGGGTGGGCTCGTGGCCGGTGACCACTTCGCCTTTGCCCAGTTTCGAGTTCCAGATGCCGAAGAGGAAGTAAGCCACCACGGCGCCGATCAGGAAGTAGAAGAAGAAGAGCTGCACGCGCGTCTCAACACGGGTGATGAGGAAGGCGCAGGACAGGATGCCGAGGATCGGCGTGATCGGATAGAACGGCACGGTGAAGCCGCGCTTCAGATCCGGACGCGTGCGGCGCAGCCAGATGACGGCAACGCAGACGATCGCGAACGCGGCGAGCGTGCCGACGCTGGTGAGATCGCCCAGCACGTTGATGTCGAAGAACGCGGCGGCAGCGGCGCAAACAACACCGGTGATGATCGTGTTGATCCACGGCGTCTTGAATTGCTTGTGCACGTTGGCGAGCACGCCCGGCAGCAGGCCGTCCTTGGACATCGTGTAGAAGATGCGGGTCTGACCGAACATCAAGACAAGGATGACCGAGGTGAGGCCAGCGATCGCGCCGATCTTGATCGAGTAGGCGAGCCAATCCCATTGCGGGCCGAACGCGTTCACGGCGGTGGCGACCGGCGCGGCCACGTTCAGCTTGGTGAAGGGGATGACGCCCGTGAGAACGGCGGCGGTCGCCATGTAGAGCACGGTGCAGATCACCAGCGAGCCCAAGATGCCGAACGGCATGTCGCGCTGCGGGTTCTTGGCTTCGCCGGCCGCGGTCGAGACCGCTTCGAAGCCGATGTAGGCGAAGAACACGATGGTGGCGGCGCGCAGGATGCCGTCCCAACCGAACACGCCGGGTTCGCCGGTGGGTTCAGGGATGAAGGGCTGCCAGTTGGCCGGGTTCACGTATTGAGCGCCGACAACGCAGAACGCCACGATCACCGCGACTTTGATCGCGACGATAATGTTGTTGACGGTGGCCGATTCCGAAACGCCGACGATGAGCAGCAGCATCATGGTGAGAACCACGACGACGGCCGGCAGGTTGGCGACGGAAGCGACGACGTGATCAGCCGGGAGGTTGACCAGCGTGTCAGCCGGAAGCTGCAGCGCGGCGCCGGCCGGGACGTTGACGACCGTGCCAGCAGCGACTTCGAGCAGCGAACCATCTTGGCGCAACGTTTCGGTGGCGCCGGTGAGCGTTGCCTGGATGCCATCGGGGATGGCGATGTCGACGGCGTTGGTCAGCGCGTAGGCGCCGGCTTCACCCGGATTGACGACGGCGTATTGCTCGAGGCCCGCAGTATGGACACCCGGAATGGTGGCCGATGACGACGACAGGAACTGAACGCTCTCGCCGGACGGCAGCGTGCCGGTGACGGCGTTGAGGCTGATCGTCGGATCCGTGACTTGGAAGGTCGCGGCGGCGTCGAGCACGAACTTGCCGGCCGCCTGTGTGAACTCAGCCGGAATGTAGACGTTGAGATCGTGCAAGAGGCTGACGGCGTAGCCGGACCAACCGACGGCGACGACCGAAGCGGCGAGGCCGTACTCGAGCAGCAGAAGCGCGCCCATGATCCAGGCGCCGAACTCGCCGACGGTGGCGTAGCTATAGGTGTAAGCGGAGCCGGAGACCGGCAGCACCGAGGCCAGCTCGGCGTAGCAGAGGCCAGCGAAGGCGCAGACGACGCCGGCGATGACGAACGAGATCATCACCGCGGGGCCAGCGTGCAGGGCGGCGGCGTTGCCAGTGCGGACGAAAATGCCCGCGCCGATGATGCAGCCGATGCCGAGCAGGATGAGGTTGATGGGGCCGAGAGACCGCTTCAACTCGCCGTGCGAATATTCTGATTGAATTTGGTCGACTGTCTTGCGTTGAAACAGGCGATTAAGCGGCGAGACTGCCGGCTTGCCAGCCGGCGCATTGGAGTTAGCCACGTTCGATCCCCTCCCTGGGTCCGTTGTGGGCCGGGAAGCTAACGACGTGGTTAGGGTGCGGCAAGCGCTATGGGTCGCTTTTCACTGTCAGAGGGACTCTCGACGCACAGGCTTGCCCTGGTGCGATGCAAAATGTGGCATGGAGCGGTGGCGTTCAGCTTGGCTGCGCTGGGTCTTTCTTGCGCGATAGCATCCACTGGCGGAGCGCGACGATGATCGCGCCAGGTACAGCGAATGTGGCGAAGCCCGTCGCGAAGGCGACGGCGGTGTTTCGCACCAGGTTGGTCAGCGGAAAGTCCTGGCCTAGCAAGAAGGCGGTGAGGACCGGGCCGGGCAACGCGACGATTAAGCCGGCGGCGACAAGCCAGAGCCAGTGCGGCCGAAACCAAAGCACGATCCAGCCAATGACGCAGAGCGCGTAGAAGAGCATGCCGTTCTCCCCTCGGGAGCAGCCTAGCTCAGCACGGAGGGGATGTCCCAGCCCCGGCGCGCACAGGCGGCGAGCACGGTGTTGCGCAGGAGGCAGGCGATGGTCATCGGGCCGACGCCGCCTGGTGACGGGCTGACGGCGGCGGCGACTTCGATGGCTTCGGCGAAGTGCACGTCGCCCACGAGCTTGGTTTTGCCTTCGCCCTTTTCCGGCGCGGCGACGCGATTGGTGCCGACATCGATGACGATGGCGCCGGGGCGCACCCAATCGCCGCGCACCATTTCAGGGCGGCCGACGGCGGCGACGAGAATGTCGGCGCCGCGGCAGACCATTTTGAGGTCGCGCGTCTTCGAGTGCGCGATGGTCACGCTGGCGTTTTGTTCGAGGAACAGCAGCGCCGCCGGTTTGCCGACAAGGATGGAGCGGCCAATGACGACGACATTGGCGCCGCTGAGGTCGGGGCGTTCGGTCTTTGCGAGGATCACGCAGCCGACGGGCGTGCAGGGGCGCAGGCCGGGTTTGCCGAGCACGAGTTTGCCGGCGCTGGCTTCGGTGAGGCCGTCGACGTCCTTCAGCGGATCGAGCGCGGCGAGCACGGCGGGTTCGCTGATGTGTTTCGGCAGCGGCAGTTGGACGAGGATGCCGTCAATATCGGGATCGCGCGAGAGCGCTTCGACGCGGGCGATGAGATCGGCTTGGGTTGTGTCAGCGGGCAGTTTGATCTCGACGCTGCGCATGCCGGCTTCGATCGTGGCTTTCCCTTTGCTCGTCACATAGACGTGGCTGGCCGGATCGTCGCCGACGAGGACGACGGCAAGCGCCGGTTGGCCGGGCAGTTGCTTCACCGCTTCCGCGACACTGGCGCGGACGTTCGCCGCGATGGCTTTGCCGTCGATGCTGCGTCCGGTCATGTGTGCTCCCGCGAATCTTTGCGCTGTTTAGCATGCTCACACGCTTCCCGGACAAGCGGCGCAGCCGCGCAGAGCCGGGACCCATTGGTCCGCAAGCGCAGGGCGTTGATCCATAGGTCCCGGCTCGCGCTGCGCGCGTCCGGGAAGCGTGTTCAAGTGTAGCGCGCCATGAACGCAGCGACCTCGGCCTCGCTCGCGCCGTCGATCTCCAGCGTTTTTATGCGCGACGTGCCGCCACGCGACACGCTGACTTTGCTTTTCGCCACGCCGAACGCCTTGGCGATCAGCGCTTCTAGGGCGCGGTTGGCTTTGTTGTCTTCGGGCGCGGCGCGGACGCGGGCTTTGAGGTAGGGGCCTGAGTCGTCCTCGGCGCGGCCATCAATGCGGTCGGCGCCGCCGGACGGCGTCAGGCGGACGCGCAGCCTGCTCAGAGAATGCCGCGCGTGCCGAGGAGCATGCCTTCGATCCAGTAGGTCACTTCGTTCTGGACCAGCCAGATGACCAAGAGCAGCACCATGACTGAAAGGTCGACGCCGGCGATAGGCGGGATCAGGCGGCGGAGCGGGCGCAGCATCGGGTCTGTGACGCGGGAGCAGAACTCCCAGACCGAGCGGATGAATTGGTTGCGGCGATCGACAATGTCGAAGGCGTAAAGCCAGGAAATGACGACATAGACGATCAGGACGATCGAGATCAGTCCAAGGATCGCGCGCACCAGCTCGAAGAAAATATGGATCATGGACGCCGGGAATAGCCGGTGCCGGGCGGATTCGTCCAGGTGTCAGGTGTCGGGTTTCAGGTACCTCGCGCTGAACGCAGAGGTTTTCTGACACCTGATACCTGACACCCGGACCCGGTTGACGCTGTGCCGCACACAGCACTATATCGCGCCTCCCACTGGAACGGGCCCGTAGCTCAGCTGGGAGAGCGCTGCGTTCGCAATGCAGAGGTCAGGAGTTCGATCCTCCTCGGGTCCACCAGCCTTCGCCCGTTGGGCTTCGGCTGGCTTACGCCGGAACACTTCCATGAGACAGATTCTAGCTGGCTTGGCGTTGCTGGCGTTGACGGCTTGCGCGAGCACGGAAAGCGGCGGTTGGACCGGCCAAGGCGCGCAGCCGTTCGATAGCGCCGAGACTGAGTGCGAAGCGGAAACGCTGACCGATCATGGGCCGGTGTTCAACGCGTGCATGGCCGAGAAGGGCTGGACGCGTACGCCTTAGCCGAACGCGCGTGCGATCATGCCGATGGCGAGTGCGGCGCTGGCGACGAGCCACGCGATCCGCCAGCCGCTTGCTTCTTGTTTGAAGCGCTCCTGCATGGCGCCCGGCGGCACGGGCGCTGCGTCCCACGGCGGCGCGCTTTGGCCGAAGACAAGTAGGAAGCCGGGATTGCCGTCGACGAGACCGAGATCGCGGATCGGTTGCTTGATATTGTTCGAGATCACGCCGGCGGCGTTCTGAAAATACGGCGTGAGAAAGCGGCGGTCGGCGCCGAGGAAAATCCGGCGGCCGTCTTCGAGCACGAGTGAGTAGGCGAACTGCAGGGCGGTTGTGCCGATCTGCCGATAGGACTCGGCGCGGGACTCAACGGCTTTGATCGACGCGAGCGGGATCGAGGTTTCGATCTTCTCTTGCGGGACGTAGCCGCGCGCGGCTGGCAGGCGGAGTTCGAGTGTCTGCCAGTTGATGGCGATACGCGTGAACGAGCGCGCCTGGGCCTCGCGATAGACGATGAAAGCGAGGCCGGCGATGAACAGCGCCAGGACGATGAGGATCCAGCCCATGCCTTCACCATCGCCCAACAGCGTTGCGCCCACGAATGCGAACAGCGCACAGACAACGCCGAACATCACGGCCATCAGCCAAATGAAGAACTGATCGCCGCCGCCGCGTTTGAGTTCAACAATCGCGCTCATGGCTCTGCCCCCGCATGCCGTGTCGCGAGCTTCGCTCACATCTTCGTGCAAACGCAAGTGTTCACGCCGTTGTGCAGAAACGCTTTTGGCGGCTCGCGCTAGCGTTTGCGTCGGAGGGTTCGAAGTCATGAAGGCACGCTTGCTCGCAGCGGCCGCGCTTATGTTCGCGGCCGGGGGATGCGCCACGTCGGAGGAGTTCGCTGAGCGTGGCGGGCATCTTGGACGGCTGACGTCGGAGCGGCTTGAGCGCTTCGAAAGCGAGCGCGCCTTCAGGCAATATTTGTATGACGCGCAGCGCGAGACGCGCCGGCAAGGCGGTTGGTGGGCTGGGCGCTTGCCACAAGAGTCGCGCGTAGCGCGCAGTCGCCGCCAAGTGCTTGGGCCGTTCGAAGAAGAAGAGATTGTTGTCACCGGCACGCGGCTGGTGCGGCAGGATTTCGAGGCGATTTCACCAATCACGACAGTTGGCGCCGAGCAATTGGAGCTTACAGCGACGCTGACGACGGACTCGCTGTTGAGCGAACTGCCACAGAGCATCACCAACAATCAGGAACGCGCTGTCGATGAGGGCGATATCGTCAAGCGCATCGGCCCATATCTGATTGTGCTGCAGGACGGGCGGCTCTTCACGGTAAATCTGATGCCGGATGGGCGGCCTGGCTTGCGGTTAGTCGATCGTGAGAACGTCTATCGCGACACGCATGAGTCGGACTGGATCGACGAAATGCTGGTGTACGGGCGGCGCATTCTCGTCACCGGCTACTCGTATCAGCTGGGCGCTACTGAGATTTCGATTTTCGTGATGAGCGATGACGGGCAGCTGACGCGCGAGGGCGTCTATTACATCTCGTCCAATGATTACTACGACTCCGACAATTATGCGACGCGGATCGTCGGCAACAATCTGGTGTTCTACACGCCGATCAGTTTGCGCGGCATCGATCCGGACATGCCGGTGCGGTGGCCATTGGTGCGGCGTTGGTTGCGTGATGACGAGCGCGAAGCGGTGTTGACGGACGGCGAACAGATGTTCGATGCGGAAGATATCTATCGGCCGATCCAGGAGACGACGAACCCGACGGTCTACACGGTTTCGATCTGCCCGCTGGGCGCGACGACGCGCGGTGATGAGCTGAATTGCCGGAGCACGGCGTTCGTCGCACCGGGAGATCGCACGATCTATGTGTCGCCAGAGCACGTCTATGTTTGGGCGGCCGCGAGCCAGTGGGAGGATCGCCAAGGCGAAGACCGTTGTGAAACGGCGGAAGATCCAACGTCCGTTCGCGCGGCGGCGACTTTGTATCAAGTGCCATTGTTCGGTGGCGATCTACGCGCAATGCGCACAGAAGGCATGCCGCCGAACCAGTTTGCGATGGCCGCGGCCGAGGGCGAATTCCGCGCCCTAGTGCAGGATATGTGCGAGGGCACGGAGCTCACATACTTCCATGCGCCGCTTGGCGTGTTCAGGCGCGACCGGCCGGCGTTCGCCGATCCGCGGCGTTATGTTTCAGCGCCAAGTCTGGAGACGGATGATTTCGAAGTGCGGTTCACTGAAGACTACGTCGTCTACGGTGCGCGCTCGGACTGGGGCACGTCGCCGCCGAATGCGAATGAAACGTTAGGGCCGGCGCGCGTGGTGGCGTTGCCGACACACAATCCGGCGCAACCGGTTGCGCTACAGACGTCGCATGAAGTGATCCGCATGGAGCGGTTGGGCAATGACATGGTGCTCACCGGGTATCGTGACCGGCGCGGCCTGAACATTTCACGGCTGGATCTTTCGGCGCGGCCGCGTGTGGCGGATACGTTCGTGCTGGAAGGACGGTTCGAGACGGAGGGGCGCTCGCACGCTTTCAACGCAATGCTGGAAGAAGATGGCAGCGGCGCGATCGGCTTGCCGACGGCGGCCTACGACGAAGACACCCGCCGCTATCCCTGGGAAAGCGAAGATTCGGATGTGACGTATCTAACGTTCGATGCGCGCGGGCAGTTCTCGTTTGCGGGTGTGCTGGAGCGTGGCGCCAACGCTGATCCTTCCTACGAGTGCGAGGTGTCATGTGTGGATTGGTACGGCAATGCACGGCCGATCTTCACTGGCGGGCGGGTGTTTGCGCTGACGGGCGCGCACCTGGTTGAAGGCGAGATGCGGGATCGGCGGATCGTGGAAACGCGGCGCGTTGATCTGACAGCGCAGCGTTAGGCGGCGTTGCGTTTGGCGGTCTGGGTTTGGTGTTCGTCTTCGATGTCGCCGGTGATGAGGCGGGCGCCGCGGTCGAAAGTGAGGTAGGACCAGGTCCAATCAAGCGCGACGGCGATGCGGTTCTTGAAGCCGATCAGGTAATAGATGTGCGCCGCGCACCAGACGAGCCAGCCGATGAAGCCGGTGAGGCGGAAGCCGCGGAAATCGGCGACGGCGGCTTTGCGGCCGACGGTGGCGAGGTTGCCGTAGTCGATATAGGCGAACGGCTCGGTGAGCGGATTGCCTTCGAATTGCGCTTTGATCACGCGCGCGGCGTAAGCGCCTTGTTGTTTGGCGACGGGCGCGACGCCGGGGAGTTGTTTGCCGCTGGCGTCGTTCACGGCGGCGCAGTCGCCGATGACGAAAATGTTGTCGTGACCGGGCGCGCGGAGATTGCCGGGGATGATGGCGCGGCCGGCGCGATCGGCGGGAATGTTGAGCCAGCGTGCGGCGGGCGAGCTTTGAACGCCGGCGGCCCAGATCACGGTGCGGCTGGCGATGTGTTCGTCGCCGAGGCTGACGCCGGTTTCGTCAACGTGGGTGACAGCTTTGCCGAGGCGCACTTCGACGCCTAGCCCTTCGAGCGCGCGTTTGGCATTGGCCGAAAGCTCTTCGGGAAAATTGGTGAGAATGCGCGGCGCGGCTTCGAGCAGGATGATGCGCGCGCTTTTCGGATCGATGCGGCGGTAGTCGCGGGCGAGGGCTTTCTTTGCGAGCTCGGCGATGGCGCCGGCGGTTTCAACGCCAGTCGGGCCGCCGCCGATGACAACGAAGGTCTTGAGCGCTTCGCACTCGGCGGCGTTGGGTTCGAGTTCGGCGCGCTCGAAGGCGAGCAGGATGCGTTTGCGTTGCTCGGTGGCGTCTTCGAGGGTTTTGAGGCCGGGGGCGTATTGCTCCCAGGCGTCGTGGCCGAAATAGGCGTGGCGGGCGCCGGTGGCGATGACGAGGAAATCGTAGCTGACGCGGCGGTCGCCGAGGACGACTTCGCGCTTGGCGGTGTCGATGGCTTCGACCGTGCCGAGTTCGACAGTCGCGTTCTTCTGGTGGCGGACGACGGCGCGGATTGGCGTGGCGATTTGGTTGGGCGCGAGGCCGGCGGTCGCGACCTGGTAGAGCAGCGGCTGGAATAGGTGGTGGTTGCGGCGGTCGATGATGGTGACATCGACGGGCGCGTTCTTGAGCGCCTTCGCGGCGGCGAGGCCGCCGAAACCTGCGCCGATAATGACGACGCGCGGGCGTGTGGTCGCGTTCATGGGCGAGGCCCCTCCGTGACAGGTTTGATATAGGTGTTTGCGTGCGTCGAAGCAGCAATTCGGCCTGCTACATTGCGCCGCTGCGTTCCTTCTCCTGGTTAAGGAGAAGGTGGCCGCGCAGCGGCCGGATGAGGTTTTCTGGCGGCGGAAAGTGAAGCTGAGTTTCGTTTTGACGGACCGGTAAACCTCACCCGTCGTGCGCTTCCGCCTTCGCCAAGGCTACGGCGGACGGGTCGCGCACTGACACCCTCTCCCTAAGCGGGAGAGGGGACAGTTGTGCGCTTGCATCGGGCGGCGAGGACGGCTCTAACGCGGCGCTCCCATGCTTGAGATTTCCGACCTCACCTTTCGCTTCGGCCCGCGGCCGTTGTTTGAGAATGCGAACGCGTTCATTGCCGAGGGCTGGAAGGTCGGCCTCGTCGGGCGCAACGGCACGGGTAAGTCGACGCTGCTGACGTTGATCCGCGATGAGGTGGGGAAGGCGAATTCGTCGATCCGCGTGCGGCGCGGGGCGCGGATGGGGTTCGTGGCGCAGGAAGCGCCGCAGGTGGATACGCCGCTGCTCGATCTGGTGATGGCGGCGGACGAGGAGATGACGTCGCTGCTGAAGGAAGCGGAGACGGCGGAAGATCCGCAGCGCATCGCTGACATTCACATGCGGCTCGCCGAGATCGACGGCTATTCCGGTGAAGCGCGCGCCAGCGCGATCATGGTGGGTCTCGGCTTCGAGCAAGATGATTTGCGCCGCCCAGCGCGGGAATTCTCCGGCGGCTGGCGGATGCGCGCGGCGTTGGCGGGTGTGCTGTTTTCGGCGCCCGATCTGCTGATCCTCGACGAACCGACGAACTATCTCGATCTCGAGGGCGCGGCGTGGCTTGAGGAGTATCTGCGCGAATATCCGCACACGGTGATTTGCGTCAGCCACGATCGCGAAATGCTGAACCGCTCGGTGACGCACATTCTGGCGCTGGACGATAAGAAGCTCGAAGTCTTCGTCGGCGGGTACGATGCGTATCTGAAGAAGAAGGCTGAGCGCATGGCGCTCGCGGTGGGGATGAAGGCGAAGCAGGACGCGCAAAAGGCGCACTTGCAGAAGTTCATCGATCGCTTCCGCGCGAAAGCTTCGAAGGCGGCGCAAGCGCAGAGCCGGATCAAGCAGCTGGAGAAGATGCAGGATATTGCGGTGCCGCTGGAAGAGCGGACGGTGCCGTTTGTGTTCGACAATCCGGTGGAGCTGGCGTCGCCGCTGGTTGTGCTGGATGAGTGCGATCTCGGGTACGTCGAAGGCAAGCCTGTTTTGAAGAAGGTGTCGCTGCGGCTGGACCATGACGATCGCATCGTGATCATCGGGCCGAACGGGCAGGGCAAGACGACGTTGGTGAAGTCGATCGCGGCACGGTTGGCGTTGCTGAACGGCAAGCGTGTGGCGTCGAGCAAGGCTGTGATGGGCTATTTCAGCCAGGATCAACTGGACGAGTTGCGCGCGGGCGAAACGGTGCTGGAGCACGTGCGCGACCTGGAGCCGGATTGGGCGCCGCCGAAATTGCGGGCGCTGGCGGCGCGCATGGGGTTCGGCGTCGAGAAGATCGACACGAAGGTTGAGAAGCTTTCGGGCGGCGAGAAGGTGCGCTTGCTGCTGGGCCTGATGGCGCACCAGAAGCCGCACGTGCTGATCCTCGACGAACCGACCTCGCACTTGGACATCGATAGCCGCGAAGCCTTGATTCACGCGATCAATGGCTACGAAGGCGCGGTGCTGCTGATCACGCACGATATCTATCTGGCGGAAGCGTGCGCGGATCGCTTGTGGCTCGTCTATCACGGGCGCGCGCGCCAATATGACGGCGATCTGGAAGATTATCGCAAGCTGGTCGCAGCGGCGGACCGGCCGGTGGTTGAGGGCGATAAGCCGAGCGCGATGGCGGCGGTGGTGCAGACGGACGCAAAGCCCAAGCACTCGAAGTACACGCTGACGCGGAAGCTTGAAGCGGCCGAGAAAGAGATTGAGCAGGCGAACGAAGCGCTGGCTCGCATCGATGCGGCGCTGGCTGATCCGGACTTGTTTGCGAAGGATCAGAAGCGCGGGGAGTCGCTGCTGAAGGAGCGCTCGCACGCGGCGACGGCGTTGGCGAAGGCGGAAGCGGCTTGGCTCGAAGCGAGTGAGGCGCTGGAGGGCGCATGAGCTACTTTGAGGAAGCGCAGGCGATTTGGCGCGAGTTTGTGCCGCCAAGCGGTCAGGCGGAGACTGTGCAAGGCGAGTTGCTGCGCGCCGTTGAGAAGCTGCGCGACGAAGCGATGCGCAACGGCAATGGCAATTGGGACAAAGGGTTCAAAATCCTGCTCAAGTATCTTGAAACGCACTTGCTGGATCGCGCCGTATTCCCAGACGACGTACGAGGTGAGACGCGAGGGAGGCTGCGCCGGCTCGGCATGTTCATGATGCCTGTGCTTGATGACGCGACCTACGACTGGCTGGCTGATCGTGTCGTTGACTACTATCGCCATTATGGCTCGAAGCCTCACACGATGAACCCGGATCTGTGGCGCTAGCGCAGTGATCGGCTGAACGAGGCGCCGCGTACAATCTCCAGGGAGATTGCGATGCGGACTCTGGGCCTTTTGATTTTGGCGCTTGGTTTGAGCGCCTGCGCGGCGCAGGCGCAGGCGCAGACGGCCGGGCCGACGCTGAATGGCGCTTGGGTTGTCGATCTTTCGACGGAGCCGGGGACGCCTTACACGCAGCCGATGGAGCTGACGCTGAGTGCCGACGGCACGGTTAGCGGTTCATTTTATCAAAGCGAGATTGAAGCAGGACGGTGGAAGACCGATCGCGGACGTACGTGCGTGAGCTTCCGCACCAGCGATGGCGTGGGACCCTATCACACAGCCGCGTGCCTGGTTGGCGATCACGTCGAGGGGCAGACGTGGGCTGAGCATCGTAACTTCCTCTTTAACTGGAACGCCGCGCGCTAGCCGCCGCGTTGCAGTTTGTGTGCAAAAATTCGTAGGTCTTAACGCGGCCTTTAACGCGCTCGTGCACTGTCGCGGCCTCGGCGGTGTTGGGGGTTGGCGTTTCATGCCTAATGATTTGTCTCTGTTTCGCGGCGCGTCCGGCGTCGAGCGGGCGAAAGAGATCATCGAGCGCATGCGCGCGCACGAAATTCCGCCAACGCCGGCCAACTATGAGATCTGGACCGCGTACATGGCGGGGGAGCGCTCCGAGCTGAGTCGCGAAATCGAAGCGCGGATCGCGGGCGGCGCGGCGTTTGACGATGAGTTCAACGGCGAGATGTTCGAGCGCTTCTTCGCCAACACGCGGCTCTCGGTGCAGATCCTGGAAAGCACCAAGACGCTGGCGCGCGATCTCGATGACTCGGTGACGACGTTGCGCGATGGCGGCGCGCAGGCGGGCGCCTACGCGAGCGTGCTTGAGTCCGCGATCGGCGTTATGAGCGGCGAGGATCAGGTGGTCGTGGCGCAGCTTAAGGCGGCAACCTTAGGTATGGCCGATCACAGCGCCCGCATGGCCGAGCGGCTGGAGGCGTCGGCGCGCCAGGTGGCGGCGCTGATGGCGGCGCTTGAGGCGATCAAAGTTGAGTCGCTGACGGACGGGCTGACGGGGCTGGCCAACCGGCGCATGTTCGATGAAACGCTGGCGCGGCGCATGCGCGATGCGGCTGAAGCAGGCAGCGATCTTTGTGTCGTGCTGATCGACGCGGACAATTTCGGGCGGCTGAACGAGAATTGGGGGCAGAGCCTGGGCGATCAGGTGCTGCGCTATCTCGGCTCTGTGATGCGCGAGCATTCGCAGGGCGACGTGCTGGCGGCGCGCTGGGGCGCTGACGATTTCGCGCTGATCACGCCGCGCACCAATGTGAATTTGGCTGAAGGCCTCGCCGCGCGCGTGAGCCGCGCGGTGAAGTCGAAACGTTTGGCCTTGAAGACGACGGGCGACAAGATCGCGGAGCTGACGGTTTCGGCCGGCGTCGCCTGCTTCCGCGACAACGAAAGCGCCGAAGCGCTGTTGGCGCGTGCGCGCACGTGCTTGCTGGCGGCAAAGAGCGCTGGGCGCGACAAGGTGATCAGCGATCTTCAGCTGCGGCGCCAAAACGCCGCTTAGCCCACGGGCGTCAGCGGCGCGTCTTTGATGCGATCGAGATTGCCGGCGCCGGGGATGAAGAGGGCTTCGATGCGGATGCCGTCTGGGTCTTCGAACAGCGTCGAATAATAGCCGGGCGCCCAGGGGCCGTCTTCGCCGGTGCGGATGATGGTGGCGCCGAACTCTTGCATCGCGGCGGCGAGCGCGTCGACGTCTTCGCGGGAGCGGAGGCGGAAGCAGAAATGGTGCAGGCCGATGCGCCATTGGTCGAATGGCGTGTCTTGGTGTTCGGGCGCGGCGTTGCGGATGAGCACGCCGGTGCGCGCGCCGATGCAATAGAAGATCTGGCCTGGCACGTCGTACTGGATCGCCATGCCGAAGGTTTCGTGCAGCAGCTTGTGATAAAACGGGCGCGAAGCGGCGACGTCGCGAACGGTGAGCTGAATGTGGGCGATGCCGTTTGGGGAGATCATGACTCTTCCTGTGCGACGCTATCGTTCGGCTTGGCCGCCAAGCTTGCAAGCCGTTTCCGATAACGCTCGACGGCGGCATACACCTCAGCGACGCTTTGCTGGTATTCGGGACGCACGACTTTGTCGCCGGTCAAGCGGACGTTGCCTTTCTCGTCGTGGCTGACAAGGCCAACCGCTGAAAGTTCTGCAATGCGGCGGCGCACCGTTTCGCGCGGAAGGCCGGTGCGATCAGCTACCATCAAGCGGCTGATTGAGCCGCGAACGGAGTCCGGCACACGCGCGTCGCTCATGTGCTTTGCGGCAAGTGTGGGATCGAGAATCCATGGCCGCATGGTCTCATGACCAATTACGGTAAGAATCCAAATCGCTTCGAGATCGAGCTCGTAGTACTTGGTTGCCGTGTAGAAGAGATCGAGCATCAGCTCGGTCGCTGCGAAGGCGGCGGCGCGTGTGAACGGTGGAATCTCGTCGGCCATGATCGCTCTGAATCAGTTCGAGCGGACAGAATGCGCGAGGGGCCTCGTCTGACAAGGTGCGCTGCTGCGTGCGTTGCCGCCACCGCGGGGCTGGGGCCAACTAAGGCATGCGGTGGCGGCACTGCACCAGGCGCCTTCGCCGTACGGATGCTGCGGGGCGCAAGGTCGCGGACGAACGCTATCGTGGAAAAGCTCCGCGCGTCGAATGACAAGATGAATTGGTCTACCCAATTTGGGCGCCGCGCGGAGCGCGCATGAACGCGTGTGCAATGGTTTCGCTCTAATTACGGCACGGCGCGCGTTGGCGTCTATGCCTTTTGGTCTAGCCCGAAATGTCAATTACGCTGAGCATGCATCGCCGGTTGGGTTTTCATGTGGTGCGATTTGAAGATGTGATCACTTTCGCTGAGCTTTCGGAGCTCGCCAGACTTCACGCGGCGTTTCCAGTGTTTGCCGCTGCTGATGCGATTCATGTGGTCGACGAAGCTGCGGATTTGTCGCGATTGCAATTGAGCGAGCTGGACACGCTGCGCGCGCACTATGCGAGGCTGCAAAGCGGACTCGATCTTTACATGGTGCGTAGGTCGGCGTGGGTGTGCAGCACGGCCGCAACGTGCAGGCTGGTTGAGCATTGGCTCGACGGGCGTCACTCGCGCGATGGTCAGCAGACGGAAGTGGTGATGGCCGCCGATCTGGCTGACGTGTTTCCGCTGTTCTCGGAGGATGAGATCGAGGCCGTGCAAACAGGTTGCGAGTTCACCGAGATTTCGCGGATCGGCGCGGGCGGCTCAGGGCGCGTGGCTTGGTGAGAAAGCGGTGGGCGATGCCGTTTGGGGAGATCATGGTTCTAGCCGTCGCTCTCGCAAGGCCCTGAGCCTAGCTCCTTCCGCTTGGCTCTGAAGTTGGCCCTCGGGAGTCGTGTCGTCGAGGAACCAGCGTCCCTCAACTGAAACGTCTTCATCAAGCGGGTTGCCGCAGCTCGAAAGCGTAACCTCTGGCGCGTCTATGCGCACCATGAACGCGTGGAGCGCGTTGATCGTGAACATTCTCCGGTCGGTCGTCTCAACGAGGGAGTAACGCTGCTCTTCAACTTCCCAGGGTCCAGTGAATGAATGAAGAGCGATCTCGCGGTCTAGTCGATATCTGATCCGCCGTTGCCCGCTCGCGCGAGCTTCTTCATCGATTGCCGAAACCTCCGACACCGACAGGAATCGTATTGCAAGACACTGGTCGTCGTAGGCGTGAATGTCTTTCCACCGCGCTGGAAAACGAGGATCTAGTTCATCGTTTTGAATGCGGGTTAGCCAATTCTCGAACCTGACGCATTCCGGGCTTCCTCGCGCAACGCGCTCGGCGTGAAGTGTCCAACGACCCGACGACGGAGGCTGCCATTCCGAATAGAGTTGAGTGGAGGACGGGGTGCTGACGCCCTCAATTTCAACGAATGGGGCATTGAAGTCGTATATAAGCCAAAGGCTTTCGCCCAAGCTCAATGTCGATCTCACACCACCATGACCTACGGCGTTGTCAACAAAGAGCCCTGCTTGTTGATCGCACAAGACTTCAAAGCGTCTAAGAGCGTCCTCTCGCGCCGCAGCGCCGATTGCATCGCAGCCGAATTGCGTCATTGCAGCTACGCCAACTAGAAAGGTCTTGATCAGAGAGCGCATCGCCGTCCCCGTAGGGACACGTTAACACTCCGCGCGTTGCGAACAAAGGCGAAACACTGCACGCTCGCGTGATGTCGCGAATCAACGGCGCAGCTTTTGACGATCTGAACGCGGAGCAGCGGGCGGCGGTGGAGCATGGGCTCGAGCCGTTGCTGGTGATTGCGGGTGCGGGGTCGGGGAAGACGAAGACGCTGTCATGCCGCGTGGCGCATCTGGTTGCGAACGGGGCTGATCCGTCGCGGATTCTGTTGCTGACGTTTTCGCGGCGCGCGGCGAGTGAGATGATTGCGCGCGTCGGCAAGGTGATGGCCGGCGATGTGCGCATTCCGTGGGCGGGCACGTTTCACGCGATTGGCGCGCGACTGTTGCGCGAACTGGCGCCGGTGATTGGCATCGATCCGGAGTTCACGATTCACGATCGCAGCGATAGCGCCGATCTGATGGGCATGGTGCGCCAGGAGCTTGGCGTGGCGACGGGCGCGAAGCGGTTTCCGATGAAGGGGACGTGCCTGGCGATTTATTCGCGCGTGGTGAATGCGGATGAGTCGATCGACGATGCGGTGGTGGCGCAGTTTCCGTGGTGCCGCGAGTGGAACGCGGAGCTGAAGACGCTGTTTGGCGCGTATGTCGAAGCCAAGCAGAAGCAGAACGTGCTGGATTATGACGATCTGCTTTGGCTTTGGGCTGAGGCGATGAATGAGCCGGCGTTGGCGCGCGAGGTTGGCGCGCGGTTTGATCACGTGTTGGTCGATGAATATCAAGACACCAATAAGCTGCAGGCGCGGATTCTGTTGGCGATGAAGCCGGATGGGCGCGGTGTGACTGTGGTCGGCGACGATGCGCAGTCGATCTATTCGTTCCGCGCGGCGGATGTGCGCAACATTCTGGAATTTCCGAAGGCGTTCAGCTCGGAAGCACGGCTGGTGACGTTGGAGCAGAATTATCGCTCGACGTCGCCGATCTTGGACGCGTCGAATGCGGTGATTGATCTGGCGAAGGAGCGCTACACCAAGAATTTGCGCACGACGCGCGCGGGCGGTGTGGCGCCGAAGCTGGTGAGCGTGCGCGATGAGGCGGCGCAGGCCAGTTACATTGCTGAGAGCGTGCTGGAGGCGCGCGAGCGTGGGCTGACTTTGATGCAGCAGGCGATCCTGTTTCGCGCGGCGGATTTTTCGGCGCCGGTGGAGTTGGAGCTGGCCAAGCGCGACATTCCGTTCGTGAAGTTCGGCGGGCTGAAGTTTCTCGAAGCGTCGCATGTGAAGGATTTTCTGGCGATCCTGCGTTGGGCGCAGAATGGCGGCGATCGCATTGCGGGTTTCCGGGCATTGCAGCTGGTGCCGGGGGTTGGGCCGGCGAAGGCGTCGCGGATGTTGGACGCAGTGGATGAGACGGGCGCGTATGGTGTTGTGCGCAACACGGCGCCGCCGGCGGGTGCGAGTGAGGCTTGGGATGGGCTGAAGCAGATGCTCGGCGATCTGCAGGGCGCGACGTGGCCGGGTGATCTCGATCTTGCGGCCCAATGGTATCGGCCGATGATGAACGAGCGCTATGACGATGCGCGCGTGCGTGCTGGCGATATCGATCAGATGCAGAGGATTGGCGCGACGTTTGGCTCGCGCACGAGCTTCCTCACTGAACTCACGCTCGATCCGCCGAATTCAACCAGCGATGAGAGCGGGATATCGTCGAAGGATGATGATTATCTGATCTTGTCGACGATCCACTCGGCCAAGGGGCAGGAGTGGAAGAATGTGTTCGTGCTGAATGTTGTCGACGGCTGCATGCCGTCAGATTTGGGCGCGGGCTCGACGGCGGAATTGGAGGAGGAGCGGCGGCTGCTCTATGTGGCGATGACGCGGGCAAAGGATGAGCTGCATCTGATCACGCCGCAGCGGTTTTATCACACGCAGCAGAGCAAGGGCGGCGACAAGCACGTCTACGCGATCCGCTCGCGGTTCATTCCGGAATATGTCGCGGCGAAGTTTCAGCAGACGGCTTGGGCGCCGGAGAGCGCGGATGGCGGTGCCGGCATCGGCCCGTTGCCGAAGATCGATCTCGCTGCGAAGGCGCGGGGGAGATTCTCTTAGCCTTCCCCGCCCCCTTGTGGGGCGGGGTTTGGGGGTGGGGGTAGCGGCGGTTTTGAACGCACGCAGCTGCCGACGGCAGCGTGTTTGCGGATGGCCGGAGGTGACACCCCCATCCCCGCCCTTCCCCACAAGGGGGAAGGGAGAAGATTAGCGCTTCGGCGGCAGCGGGATGTAGGCGCTGGTGCGTTTTTTGTAGGCTTCGTATTCGGGGCGGGTGCGTTGCAGGTGCGGTTCGGTTGTGGGGCCGCCGCTGACGCGGGTGAGTAGGAACGTGAGCAGCAACGGACCGGCAATGCTCCAGAGGCCCATGCCGGCGTCGAGCGCGATCAGCCACATGCCCCACCACGCGACCATGTCGCCGAAATAATTCGGGTGGCGTGAGTAGCGCCAGAGGCCTTGGTCCATGACCTTGCCTTTGTTGGCTTCGAGCGATTTGAAGTGTGCGAGCTGTGCGTCGGCAATGCCTTCGTAGACGATGCCGGCGAGCGCGACCCAGACGCCGATGAGGCCGATCGTGCCGAATGCTTCGGTGCGCGGAATGGCGCCAAGCATTGCCGGCAGCGCGACGATGAATTGCAGCACAAGTTGTGGCGCGAACACCCAGAGCAAAGAGAATAGTGCGAAGTTGAGGCCGTGCTTTTCCTTGGCGCGCTTGGCGAGCTTCTCGTAGCGGCGATCTTTGCCGTGATTGGACCAGCGCCAGAAGAGGTAGATGCCGAGGCGCAGGCCCCAGGCGCTGGCGAGAAACAGCAGCGCGGTGGCGTGTGGGCCGGGATCGGTGAGTTGAACGAACGTCGACCAGGCGAGCACGACGACGCCGAGCGCCCACCATGAGTCGATGTAGCTTGGGTCTTTCAGCGGAATGGAGATGAGCCACAGCGCGGTGAAGCAAATGCCGGTGACGATGAGATTGGTGAGGAGGATCAGAAGTGCTTCAGTCATGCGCCGGGTTTAGTGCAGCAAGCTTAGGTTGTGCAAGCGTCGGCCTTCGACAGGCTCAGGCTGACGCCACGTTCCACAGCGTCACGCTGAGCTCGTCGAAGCGTGGGCTTACGCGATCTGCTTCAGCGCATTGCGCACGGTGTCAGCGATCTGATCGATGTGTTGCTTCTCGATGATCAGCGGTGGTGAGAAGGCGAGGATGTCGCCGGTGACGCGGATGAGGACGCCGGCGTCGAAACATTTGCGGAAGGCTTCGAGGGCGCGCGCAGTTGGCGCGCCGGGGCGGGGGTCGAGTTCGATGCCACCGATGAGGCCGAGATTGCGGATGTCGATGACGTGTGGCGCATCGCGCAGCGAATGCATCGCGTCTTCCCAATAGGGCGCGAGTTCGGCGGCGCGTTCGAACAGGCGCTCTTCTTTGAAGGTGTCGAGCGTGGCGAGGCCGGCGGCGCAGGCGAGCGGATGGCCGCTTGTGGTGTAGCCGTGGAAGAGCTCGATCGGCGTGTCGGCGTTGGCGAGGATGGTGTCGTAAATTTCGCGGCTGGCGGCGACGGCGCCCATGGGCACGGCGGCGTTGGTGATGGCTTTCGCCATGGTGAGCAGATCGGGCTTCACGTCGAAGAAGTCGGCTGCGAACGGCGCGCCCAAGCGGCCGAAGCCGGTGATGACTTCGTCGAAGATGAGCAGGATGTCGTGCTTGGTGCAGAGGTCGCGCAGGCGCTTGAGATAGCCTTTCGGCGGCATGATCACGCCGGTGGAGCCGGCGACGGGTTCAACGATGACAGCGGCGATGGTGCTGGCGTCGTGGAGTTGCACGATGCGTTCGAGCGCGTCGGCGAATTCGGCGCCGTGCGGAGGTTCGCCGCGTGAGAAGGCGTTGCGGGCGATGTCGAGCGTGTGCGGCAGGTGATCGACGCCGGCGACCATCGGGCCGTAGGTCATGCGATTGCGGACGATGCCGCCAACGCTGATGCCGCCAAAATTGGTGCCGTGATAGCCGCGCTCGCGGCCGATGAGGCGATACTTGCCGGGCTTGCCGCGCGCTTTTTGGTAGGCGAGCGCGATCTTCAATGCGGTGTCGGCGGATTCGCTGCCGCTGTTGGTGAAGAAGATGCGGTCGAGGTTTGTCGGCAGGATTTCGCCGAGGCGGTTGGCGAATTCGAATGCTGCTGGGTGGCCGAGATTGAAGTTGGTGGCGTAGTCGAGTTCGGCGGCGGCGCGTTGGATGGCTTCGACAATGCGCGGGCGGCCGTGACCGGCGGCGCAGCACCAGAGGCCGGCGGTGCCGTCGAGGATCGCGCGGCCATCCGGCGCGTAATAGTGCATGCCTTCTGCGCGCACGACCATGCGCGGGTCGGCTTTGAATGCCTTGTTCGGCGTGAACGGCATCCAGAAGGAGTCGAGCGAGTTCGGGCGCGGCGTGTCTGCGGGCATAGCCCATTGTGATCCTGCGGCGCACTGGCCGCAAGCTGACCCTTAGCTTTCCGCGTCGCCCACCAGCTTTGCGATGTCGTCCAGAATGTTGAGCCGCTGCTTTCGGAGTTCGGTCAGGTACGCGTCGGAAGCTGCGGCCACGCCGTTCTCGATGTTATGGATTTCCCGCCAAATCTGATGATTGAGTTCGAGAAGAGATTTGAAGTGCGGGTCGGTCACTTTGAGACGATGGATTGTCTCCGCGTGCCCGGCGAATTCCTGCTCGAGTGCATGATCCAGATGTTCGGTTTTCATGCGCCCCCTCTATCGTGACTGAGCGGGCGCTCCTTGATCTGGCGCAACTACGTTGACGGTGCGCCACTCACGGCGCGCGAACATTTCGGACTGGTCGTTGTAGTGCGGGCTTTCGGGGCGGTCGCTAGCGCCCCATTGGCTGATGACACGGACGCTCAAGGTGCGATCAGGCGCCCAGTCCATCACCATCATGAAGCCGTCGCCGAAATCGGCGACGGCGCGACCGTCTGGGTCGTCGTGCCAGCGCAGGGCGCGCAGCACATCGGGTGCGCCTTCGAGTGGGAGATCGACGTTTCCACGGCGCAGGCGGAGCACGTCGCCAAGCGGCGGATCGATGCGTCCGAAATGTTGGCGCAAATGCTGGGCGGCGCCGCGCGCAGCGTCGACAGGGTTCGGCGGCGGCGTGTTGGCGCGGCCGGCGTTGTAGATTGGTTGATAGATGAGTCCTGCGAGTGCGGCGGCAGGGCTATCGCTGGCGGAGCGGCGATCCCAGCCGCGAAGCAGCGTCTGGATTTCTGCGAGTTCGGGGTCGTTGGAGGAATCCGCGGCGAGGACTTCGTTGATCGCGGCGACGGCTGCCGATTGTTCGCTTGAGGTGAGATCGAACTTCGCCGCGAGGAGTTGTTCGTCACTGATGGTGCGGAGCGGCGAGAGGATCTCGACGGCGCGATAGCCGCGATTGGTGATGTAGGTTTCGATCGAGCGCGCGGCTTCGGGATATTGCTCGGGGCGCATGTCGGCGGCGGGATCGGTGGAGGACCACGGCGCACCGTTGGTTGAGTAGAGCCAGCCGCTTGGCGGATCGACTAAGGTTGGCGCGTCCAAGCGATCATCCATCGCCCAGATGTTGGCGCTGGTGTCGCCCGGGACGCAGCCCCACCAGTCCGGACCGTCGGCGCGGTTGGGGAGGATGGCGTTGTAGTGATAGGCGATGCGGCCTGTGGCGTCGGCGTAGATGAAGTTGAACGAAGGGATGGCGCGCATCGACATCGCATCGGCCCATTCTTCGTACGTGTGCGAGCGGCCCAAGCGATAGAATTGTTCGAGCGCGCGGATTTCGCCGCGGCCGGCGTAGCGCACGGCGACCCAACCATCGGCGGTTTCGAAAGCGGGGCCGTGTTCGGTGAAGCGGAGCGTGCGTGGGACGGGGATGGTGAACCAGCCCATCTTCACTTGTAGCCAGATGGTGCGGGTTTCGAAGCGGCGCCATTCGCCGTCGAAGAAATATTGGCCGCGATGCTGATCGTCGGTGGTGAGGCGATAGATGTCGGCGAGATCGGGCAGGTTGACGGTGGCGGCGTAGGCGATGTCGCCGTTGGTGCCGAGCACTGGGAAAGGCGAGCCCGGGAAGAGGCCGCCATGCATGCGCCAGCCGGTGTCGCTGGTGATGCTGGCTTCGTACCAGGCGACGGGACCGGCCCAGGGTTGGTGCGAGTTGATGATGAGGCGCGTGTGGCCGTCGGCGCTGCGACGTGGCGAGACGGCGAAGGCGTTGGACCCGTTGTCGATAATGTCGGCGCTGGCTTCGCGCGTGGCGCAGGGGTGGCCGTCTTCGCTGGCGACCATGCCGAGCGTGCGCTCGAAGCCCCAAAACAGCGGCACAGTGAGCGCGGAACCGGCGACGACGTCACGCGCGGTGACGTTGCGCGCCCCGGGCAGCACTTCATCGGGGCGCGCGAGTGCATACGCGTTCAAGCCATCGGCGTAGCCTTGAGCGACGTCGCGAAATTCCTGGCTGAGGCGGGTGTCAAAGCCTTCTTCGACGGCTTCGCGGATGCCGAGCAGGTGCCAGAGGAAATCGCTGCGGGCGCCGTCTTCGCCCAGATGAGCGCCGAGCTTGCCGCGCGCGGCGAGGACGACGAGCTGGATGGTGGCGAAATTATCTTCCGCGTGGGCGTAGGCGACGCCGTACGCGGTTTCCTGATCGTCGCGGCCGTGGATGGAGGGGATTCCGTACTCGTCGCGGGTGATGGTGGGGTTGTAGTCCCGCGCCGGGGCGAGTGGGGCTGGCGCGCAGCTTCCAAGCACGGCCGCGACAGCGATTGCGATGAACCAGTGCTTCATATTCGTCCCCACCCTTTGCAGTCTGGATAGACCAGCTTGCAGCTGGCTGGAAGAAAGCGCTTCAAACTTCCGCGCCCCTCCGTTAGGTCAGCCCGCACCAACGGGGACACGGGACCATGAGCTTTGACGAAGTTACGGCGCTGAAGGGCAAGTCCGGCACGGAGTATGTGTTCTCTGTGGTGCCGCGGCAGACCGCGTTCCAGGCGCGCCCAGGGGTGTATGTCTTGGCGAAGGCGATCGCGCCGAAGCGCTACTCGTTCTGTTTCGTCGGGGAGACGGCCAACCTCTCCGTGCGGCCGCTCAATCGCGAGAAGACGGCTTGCTTCGATCGATTTGGCGCGGACCTCATTTTCTTGCTGGAAGAGTTCGACGCCAACAAGCGCCAGCAGATCGTAACCGATGTGCTGCAGGCATTTCAGCCGGTCTGCAACGCGCAGTAGGCGCTTCATGCGCGCCTGCTTCTGGGCTAAGGAGCGGGCATGACATTGCAAAAAAATCTCGACCGCGCACGCGGCATCAAGTTCCCCACACACGCTGTCGTTGACGGCAAGCTCGTTGCCGCGAAGAACGGCAAGACGTTCGATAATGTCGGGCCGCGTGACGGGAAGGTGGTTTCGAAGGTCGCTGCGTGTGAGGCGGAAGATATCGATGTGGCGGTGAAGGCGGCGCGCGCGGCGTTTGAGGACGGGCGCTGGCGCAACAAGCATCCGCGCGAGAAGAAGAAGATCATGTTCAAGCTCGCCGAGCTGATGGAGCGTGATCTGGAAGAGCTGGCGTTTCTTGAGACGCTGGATATGGGCAAGCCCATTCGCGATACGCTGAGCGTCGATATTCCAACGGCGATCAATTCGATCCGTTGGTACGCGGAAGCTTTGGATAAGGTTTACGGAGAAGTGGCGACGACGCCGTCGGATCGTTTGAGCTTCATCGTGCGCGAGCCGCTGGGCGTGGTTGGCGCGATCGTGCCGTGGAATTTCCCGCTGCACATGGCGTGCTGGAAAGTTGCGCCGGCGCTGGCGACGGGAAACTCAATCGTGCTGAAGCCGGCTGAACAATCGCCTTCTACAGCGCTGAAGCTGGGCGAGCTTGCGCTTGAGGCTGGCATTCCGCCGGGTGTGCTCAACGTTGTGCCGGGCTTTGGCGACACGGCGGGGCAGGCGCTGGCGCGGCACATGGATGTCGATCTGATCGCGTTCACAGGGTCCGGCGACGTTGGCCGCAAGCTGATGACGTACGCGGGCGAGAGCAATCTGAAGCGCATTGCGTTGGAACTTGGCGGCAAGAGTCCGCAGATCGTGTTTGCGGATGCGGAAGATCTCGACGCCGCAGCGGATGCGGCGGCGTGGGGGATTTTCTTCAACCAGGGCGAGATTTGTAACGCGGCGTCGCGGCTCTTGGTCGAAGCGTCGATCAAGGATGATTTCCTCGATCGGGTGCTGGAGCGCGCGAAGAATTACACGCCGGGCGATCCCCTCGATCCGGAGAGCGTCGCCGGCGCGCTGGTGAGCGAAGCGCAGATGAAGCGCGTGCTCGGCTATATCGAGACTGCGCGCAAGGAAGGCGCCAATCTAGCGCTTGGCGGCAAACGCGTGCGCGAGGAGACGGGCGGCTATTACGTCGAGCCCACAGTTTTCCATCGCATGGACAATTCGCACACGTTGGCGCGCGAGGAAGTGTTTGGGCCGGTGCTTGGCGTGCTGGGCTTTACGAACGAAGACGATGCGGTGCGGATCGCGAACGACACCGTCTATGGTCTCGCTTCGGGTTTGTGGACGGCGAATGTCTCGCGCGCGCATCGCGTGGCGCGGAAGCTGCGAACTGGCTTGGTGTGGATCAACGGCTGGGATGCTTGCGATATCACCGTGCCGTTTGGTGGCGCCAAGCAATCGGGCTTCGGGCGCGATCGCTCGCTGCATGCGCTTGAGAAATACACTGAACTCAAGGGCATCTCGATCACGTATCGGCCTTGACGGAGACGCCGGATGGCATTGACTGGCAGTTGTTTGTGCGGGGCGGTGAGATACGAGGCGGATCAACTCGCCTCGCCGATCGGGCATTGCCATTGCCGGACGTGCCGAAAGGCAAACTCGAGCGCCTACACGAGTACGGCGCGTGTCGCTCGAAGTGCGTTTCGATTCACGGCGGGCGAAGACAAGCTGAACGCGTTTGAGTCAACGCCGGGAAGGCTGCGGCGCTTCTGCTCCGTGTGTGGGACTGAGGTGCTGGCGGAATGGTTGAACCAGGATGTTGTGATCCTACGGGTCGCGACTCTGGACGACGATCCGGGCGTTCGTCCGGTGGTGCACATTTGGACGTCGCATGACTTGCCTTGGTTGACGGACGAGGGCGATGTCTTGCGGTTGCCGGAAGGCGTGAAGCCGGCGTGACCGATCTTGCTGGGCTCATTGCGCGCGAAACGCAGCGTTATCTTGAGACGCATCCGAAGGCGGCGGCTGAAGCGGCGCGGCTGAAGCAGCATTGGCTGTTTGGGGCGCCGTTTCATTGGATGAATGATTGGGCGTCGCCATCCGCGATGATCGCGGAGGATGGCGAAGGCGCGGTGCTCACCGATATCGACGACAATACGTATGACGACTTCTGCCTGGGCGACACGCCGGGGATGTTTGGGCACGGGCGGCCGGAGATTGCGCGCGCGATTGCCGAACAGGCGCGGCGTGGGGCGACGTTTATGTTGCCGACGACGGAGGCGGCTGACGTCGGCGGGTTGTTGGCGGAGCGGTTTGGGTTGCCGTTTTGGCAGACGACGTTGTCTGCGTCCGATGCGAACCGTGCTGTGATCCGCTGGGCGCGGGCGGTGACGGGGAAGTCCGTGATCGTTGTGTTTGACGGTTGCTATCACGGCATGGTCGAGGATTGCTTCGTTGAGCTGCGTCACGGGCGGACTCGGCCGGATGCGGGGCTGATCGGCCAAGTGTTCGACATGACGCGCACGACGCGCGCGATCCCGTTCAATGACATCGGCGCGCTTGAAGCGGCGCTGGCGCAGCAAGACGTGGCAGCCATCATCGCTGAACCTGCGATGACGAATTGCGGGATGATTTTGCCGGAGGCGAATTTCTGGAAGCGTGCGCAGGCGTTGGCGAAGAAGGCGGGCGTGCTGCTGGTGCTGGATGAGACGCACACGCTGTCGAGCGGGCCGGGCGGGGCGACGAAGGCGTGGGGCTTGGCGCCGGATGCGCTGGTGATCGGCAAGGCGATCGCGGGCGGGTTTCCGGCGGCAGTTTGGGGTGTGAGTGCGGAGCTGGCGGGGAAGATCGGCGCGGTGAAGACCGGCGGTGGACGCTCGGGGATCGGCACCACGTTGGCGGGCAACGCGATGGGGATCGCGGCGATTGGCGCGACGTTGCGCGAAGTGGCGACGCCGGCGGCGTATGAGGTGATGCTCAAAGGCGCCGAGGATCTGGTCGCGAAGCTTCGGAGCATCATCGCGGATCGCAAGCTGCCGTGGTGCGTCGTGCATGTGGGTGCGCGGGCGGAGATTGTGTTCGCGCCGGAGCCGCCGAAGGATGCAGCGGCGATGCGGCCTGTGCTGGCGCAGAGTGAGCTAAACCAAGCGCTCCATCTTTACCTGATCAATCGCGGCGTGCTGATCGCGCCATTTCACATGATGATGCTGGTTTGCCCGGCGACAACTACGCAACAGATTGACCGGCTCGTCGCGGCGGTTGATAGCTTTGCGGAAGAGTACGTCAAAGAAGTCGCACAATGACCATCGCCGATCCGAAGGAAGTCAAAGCCTTCCTCGCCAAGCATCCTGAGATTCAGTTTTTCGAGATCGTCTTCACCAACATGGCGGGCGTGCCGCGCGGCAAGCGCCTGCGGCGGCATGAGATCGAGGCTGTTTATGAAAACGGGCGGTTCTTGCCTGGCTCGATCCTGGTGAACGATATTACGGGGCAGGACGTCGAGGCGACGGGGCTGGTCTGGGAAGACGGCGACGCTGATCGCGTAGCGCGGCCGATTGCGGGGCGGATCACGCCGGCGCCGTGGTTGGGCGCGGACGTCGCGCAAGTGCCAGTGACGATGTACGAGCTCGACGGCAAGCCGCACGATCTCGATCCGCGGCATGTGCTGCAGCGTGTGATCGATCGCTTCGCCGCGGATGGGCTTGTGCCGGTGGTGGCGTGCGAGTTGGAATATTATCTGGTCGATGCGCGCCGCACGGCTGCGGGCAAGATACAGCTACCGCCTTCGCCGCTGACCGGTGATCGGGCGACGCAGCATCAAGTCTATGGGTTGCGCGAGGTCGAGGAGGCGTCAGGCTTCCTGCGCGATCTCTGGGCCTCTGCCGATGCGATGGGCATTCCGCTTGAGGGTGCGATTAGCGAATACGCACCGGGGCAGTTGGAACTCACTTTGAAGCACCACGCGGATGCGCTGCGGGCGGCGGATGATGCAGTGCTTTATAAGCGTGCGGCGAAGGGCGTCGCGTTGCGGCACGGGTGCGAAGCGACGTTCATGGCGAAGCCGTTTGCCGATCTGGCGGGTTCGGGGATGCATCTGCACGTCAGCGTCAATGACGCGGCGGGGAAGAACATCTTTGCGTCGGAGAAGCCCGAGGGTGAGCCAGTGCTGGCGCATGCTGTCGGCGGCATGAAGAAGCTGCTGGGCGACTCGATGGCGATCTATGCGCCGAACGCGAACTCGTACCGGCGCTTCAAGGCGAACTCGTACGCGCCGGTGGCGCCGACGTGGGGCGTCAACAACCGCACCGTTTCTTTCCGTGTGCCGGCTGGCGCGCCGAACACGCGCCACATCGAGCACCGCGTGGCTGGCGCGGACGCGCATCCGGCGCTGGCGTTGGCGGCGCTGCTTGCTGCGGTGCACCATGGCATCAGCAACAAGGTCGATCCCGGCCCGGCCATTGTCGGCGATGGCTACGCGCAAGCCGAGGGCGGCGAGAAGATCCCGACCAATTGGTTCGCGGCGACGGACCGCTTCGCGGAGTCGGCGCTGCTGAAGGACTATTTGGGCGATCGGTTCGTGCGAATGTACGCGACGGTGAAGCGGGTCGAACAGGACCGTTTCCAGAGCATGATCCCGGATATTGATTATGATTGGTATTTGCGGGCTTGTTAGCGGCCTGGGGACGCGCAAGCATTGGGTTTCGGTGACCGCCGGCGGCGGCTGAACTAGGGAAGGCAGACGATCATGGCCAAAGGCAAATATCTTCAGGGCGCGTCGCGCCGTTCCCTCTTGAAGCAGTTTGGCGCGGGCGCGCTGGCAATCTCGTTCAGCGGCGGCTTGGCGGCGTGCGGGCGCGGAGGCGGCGGGCCGACGGTCAACGTCCACAATTGGGCGACCTATACGGGCGAGACCACCAACGACGATTTCCGCGAAGCTACGGGCACCCGCGTCAATTACACGAACTTCGCCAGCAACGACGAATTGTTCGCGCAATTCCGGGCCGGCAATCAGGGCTATGACGTGATCGTGCCGTCGAACGAGTACGTCACGCGCATGTCGCAGGCGCAGATGCTGCAGCCGCTCGACAAGACGCTCATTCCGAACGCGGCGAATATTCTGCCGGAATTCCAAGACGCCGGCTTCGATCCGGGGCGCGTCTATTCGATGCCCTATACGTGGCTCTGCATTGGCATTGGCTATCGCAAGAGCAAGATGCCGAGCCCGGACTTCGTGCCGAACTCATGGCGCTACCTGCTCGACTCGCCGCAATTTAGCCAGCGCATCGCGGTGCTGGGTGAATCGGCGGACCTGATCCGTCTGGCGGCGAAGTACAAAGGCCACTCGATCAACGGCATCCCGGAGGCGATGCTGAGCGAGATCGAGCAAATGCTCATTCGCCAGAAGCCGCACATCAAGCAATTCCACTCGGACACGGGCCAAGATCTGTTGGCCTCCGGCGAGGTGGACATCGTGATGGAATATAACGGCGACATCGCGCAGGCGATTTTGGAAGACGACGACCTGGCCTGGACCTTCGCCAGCGAAGGCAGCATGCAGAACCAGGATTGCCTCTGCATTCCCGTTGGCGCTCCGAATGTCGAAGCGGCGCACGCCTACATCAACTACGTGCTCGACGGCGCGCCGGGCGCGGGCATTGCCGAGTACATCCAGTACGCGACGCCGAACCGCGCCGCGCGCGATCTGATGCCGGACTCCTATAAGAACAATCCGATCGTGTACCCGCCGCCGGTGGAGATGGCGAAGCTGGAGTACGGCGCGTTCGAAGGCGATGAGGTGTCGCGCCGCTACGAGGAAATCTTCACGCGCATCAGCGCCGCGTAACGCGCGGCGAAGGGGAGTCAATGGAGCAGACGTGGAAGCAGGCGAAGGCGGCGTTCGCGGCGATAGCCGTGCCGCCGCTCGCTTGGCTGTTGCTCTTCTTCCTCGTGCCGATGGCGGTGGTGTGGGTCTACACGTTCGGTGAGAACAGCGGCCCCACCACCATCGATTTCGCTGGCACGTTCTCGAACTACACCCGCGCGCTTGAGCCGCTGTTTCTTGAGATCTTCGCCAAGAGCGTCGTGATCGCCGGGATCACGACGCTCATGTGCTTGGTGATCGGTTTTCCGGTGGCGCTGGCGATTGCGTTCGCGTCGCCGAAGGCGAAGGCGTGGCTGCTCTTGCTGATCATGCTGCCGTTCTGGACCAATCTGCTGATCCGCACCTTCGCGCTCATCGCGGTGCTGCGTGAGCAGGGCTATGTGAACTTCACGCTCGAATGGCTTTGGAATAACGCCAGCGGGTTCATGACACTGGTCGGCCTGCAGCCGCTTGGCGAGTACGAGCCGCTGACTTTGCTCTATAACAATTTCGCCGTGATCGTCGGCCTGGTTTATGTGCACTTGCCGTTCATGGTGCTGCCGCTCTATTCGGCGCTCGACCGCATGGATCGCTCGCTGATGGAAGCGAGCCTCGATCTAGGCGCCGGGCATTTGAAGACGATCTTGCTTGTCGTTGTGCCGCTGGCGGCGCCCGGGATCGCCTCGGGCATTCTGATCACGTTCATCCCGGCGCTCGGTTCGTATCTGACGCCGGACCTGCTGGGCGGCACCGATAGCCAGATGATCGCTAACGTCATCGAGCGGCAGTTCAAGCGCGCCAATGACTGGCCGTTCGGCGCGGCGCTTTCGTTCTTACTGATGTACCTGACCTTCATCGCCATTGCGTTGCAGGCCTTGGTGCAGCGGCGCAGCGATCGGAGGTCGTGATGGCGGATCAAGGTCTCGTCTCGACGCCGACGCCCCGGCTGCCTGAAAAGGAAAAGCGCGAGAAGCCCGGCCCGCTCGAGTACATGCGGCAATGGCCGCTGCGGGTGATGGTCGGCGGCACGCTGCTGTTTTTGTATCTGCCGCTGATCACGCTGATGGTGTTCAGCTTCAACGACAGCCGGCGCAACATCGTCTGGGAAGGCTTCACGTTTAAATACTACGTGAAGGCGTTCGAGAACGAGTCGCTGATCCAAGCATTCGTGAACTCGCTGACGATCGCGTTCTTCTGCACGATCATCTCCGTCGTCCTCGGCGCGCTGGCGGCGGTGATGCTGTGGCGCTTCCGGTTTCCGGGGAAAACGGTGGTTGAAGGCTCGATGGCGCTGCCGATCGTGGTGCCGGAGATCTGCTTGGGCGTCGCGATGTTGGTGTTCTTCTCGCGCGTGATGCCGTGGCCGACGGGGCTGGCTTGGCCGTTCAATCTTGGCGCCATCATCATCGCGCACGTCTCGTTCGCATTTCCGTTCGTGGCGACGGTGGTGCGGGCGCGGCTCGCATCGTTCAATCGCGAGCTGGAAGAGGCGGCCAAGGATTTGGGCGCGTCCGAGTGGCGGACGTTCTGGGACGTGCTGGTGCCGCACATGCAGCCGGGCTTGATCGCGGGCGCGCTGCTGGCGTTCACGTTGTCGCTGGATGACTTCGTCATCACCTTCTTCACCGCCGGGCCGGACACGGTGACGTTCCCGGTGAAGGTCTATTCGATGCTGCGCTTCGCGGTGACGCCGGAAGTCAACGCCGCATCGACCATTCTGATTGTCGTGACCGTGATCCTGACGGCGGTTGGCCTGCAAATGCAGAACAATCAGCCGAAGGAGAAGAAAGCTTGAGCGCATGACCGACGCAACCGTCTCCAACGCACCGGCGCCGAAGCCATCGCCGCACGTCAAAGAGAACGCGATCATCTCGTTCCAAGGCGTGACCAAGCGCTTCGGCAAGATGGTCGCGGTCGACAACGTCAACCTCGATATTCGCGAGGGCGAGTTCTTCGCGCTGCTCGGGCCCTCGGGCTGCGGCAAGACCACGTTGCTGCGGATGTTGGCGGGATTCGAGACGCCGAGCGAAGGCAAGATCCTGATCGACGGCAAGGATGTCGCCGCGCTGCCGCCGAACAAGCGGCCGGTGAACATGGTGTTTCAGAGTTACGCCGTGTTTCCGCATATGAAAGTGTCGGACAACGTTGCCTACGGCTTGAAGATGGATGGCGTTGACGCCGGCGAAATCAAGAAGCGGGTGGATGAAGCGCTTGAGCTGGTGAAGCTTGGCGGCTTGGGCGCGCGGATGCCGGATCAGCTTTCGGGCGGCCAGCGGCAGCGTGTGGCGCTGGCGCGGGCTTTGGTGAAGCGGCCGCGTGTGCTGTTGCTCGACGAGCCGCTCTCGGCGCTCGATGCGAAGCTGCGCGATCAGATGCGTTCGGAGCTGACGAGCCTGCAGGAGAAAGTTGGCATCACCTTCATCATGGTGACGCACGATCAGGATGAAGCTCTGGCGATCGCGACGCGGTGCGCGGTGATGAATCGCGGCGTTCTGGCGCAAGTGGCGACGCCGGGCGATCTCTATGAGTTTCCGAACTCGCGCTTCGTGGCGGATTTCGTCGGCAGCGTGAACATGTTTGAAGGCACGTTGGCGGAGGATGAGCCGGGGCATGCTCTGGTGCGCGTGCCGGAACTGGCGTCGCCCGTTTACCTTGATCACGGCGTCACCGGCGCGCGCAACTCCACGGTGTGGGTGGCGCTGCGGCCTGAGAAGATCGAGATGCACAAGCGCGCCGAAGGTTCGACGGCGATGAAGATGGAGGATGCGCCAGCCGGCACCAACGTGGTTCCCGGCGTCATTCGCGACATCGTCTATCTGGGCAGCGAGACCAACTACGAGGTGGAACTCGAAGGCGGGCGGCGCGTGAAGACGTTTCGTTCGAATTTGACGCGCTACGATCAGGAAGATTTTACCTGGGATGAGCCTGTATGGCTTGCCTGGCACGCCTGTTCGCCAGCGGTGCTCCTATCTTAGACCCATGACCACACCTGATCGTCCCGTTCTTGGCGTCATCGCCTGTAACCGCGTTGTCGAAGGGCAATCGGCGCAAGCGGTTATGACGCGCTATCTCGTGTCCGCGCTCAAGTATGCGGACTCGGCGGCGTTGTTGGTGCCGGCGATGCCGGAGCTGATGCATCCGAAAGAGATCGCGTCGCGGCTCGATGGCATTTTGCTGACGGGTACGCCGTCGAACCTCGATCCGAAGCGCTACGGGCAGATCATCGATGATGCGCCGGGGCCGTTCGATCCGGGTCGGGATGAAACGACGGCGCACTTGATCGAAGCGATGATCGAGCTGCAGAAGCCGATCTTCGGCATCTGCCGCGGCTTTCAGGAATTGAACGTCGCGTTCGGCGGCACGCTGCGGCGCGACATGGCAGAAAACCCGGATCTCATTCCGCACCACGCGCCGAGTCAGAAGACGTTCGCTGAGTATTTCGAGCACATTCACCCGGTGGAGCTGGTCGAAGGCGGCGTGCTGGAGCGCGCGTACAGGACAGCGTCACTTGATGTTGTCAGCGTTCACTATCAGGGCGTCGACAAGCTCGGCGCTGGCCTGACAGTGGAAGCGACGGCGCCGGACGGCGTCGTTGAAGCGATTTCGGCGAACGTGAATGGCGCCCAGGTTCTGGCCGTGCAATGGCACCCCGAGTGGAAAGCGCACGAGAACCCGCAGAGCCAAACCTTCTTTAAGCTCTTGGGCCGAGCACTGCGCCGCCAACCGCTCGTCGCGGGCTAAGCGACGCGCCAATACGATAAGACGAGGAAACGACGATGGCTGCGCGTAACTATGACATTCCAGAACTGCGCCGTTTGGACGTCGCGCACCATTTGCCGGCGCAGGCCAATTACGGTGAGATCCAAGCGCTCGGCGGCAGCCGCATCATCACGCGCGCCGAAGGTTCGACGATCTATGACGGCGAAGGCAACGCCATTCTCGATGGCATGGCGGGCTTGTGGTGCGTGAATGTCGGCTACGGGCGCGAGGAGCTTGTGCGCACGGCGGCTGAGCAGATGCAGGAGCTGCCGTTCTACAACACGTTCTTCAAGACGGCGACGCCGCCGACGGTGAAGCTCGCGGCGAAGTTGGCGGAGCTGCTCGGCGGCGATCTGCAGCACGTGTTCTTCAACTCGTCCGGCTCGGAAGCGAACGACACGGTGATGCGCATGGTGCGTCACTATTGGAACGTGTCGGGTCAGCCGAAGCGCACGGTGTTTATCAGCCGCCGCAACGCCTATCACGGCTCGACCATGGCCGGCGCTTCGCTCGGCGGCATGAAAGCGATGCATCCGATCGGCGGCTTGCCGATCCCGGGCGTCGAGCACGTGGCGCAGCCTTACAAGTTCGGCGAAGGCTTCGGCGAGGACGAAGAGGCGTTTTACGCGCGCTGTGCGCAAGAAATCGAAGATCGCATCATCGCGGTCGGGCCGGAGAATGTTGCGGCGTTCATCGGTGAGCCGGTGCAGGGCGCGGGCGGGGTGATCATTCCGTCGAAGGCGTATTGGAAGCGCGTCGATGCGATCTGCAAGAAGTACGGCATCCTGCTGGTGATCGATGAAGTGATCTGCGGATTTGGGCGCTTGGGCAAGTGGTTTGGCTTCCAGCATTTCGGCGTGACGCCGGATCTAGTGCCGATGGCGAAGGGTTTGTCGTCCGGCTATCTGCCGATTTCAGCCGTGGGCGTCTCGCATCGCGTTGTTGAAGTGCTGCGCGAGAAGGGCGGCGACTTCGTTCACGGCTACACGTATTCCGGTCACCCGGTTGCGGCGGCGGTGGCGCTGAAGAATATCGAGATCATCGAGCGCGAAGGTCTCGTGCAGCGGGTGAAGACGGATATCGGGCCGTACTACGCCGAAGCGCTGAAGCGGCTTGAGGGCGATCCGCTGGTGGGCGAGGTGCGTTCGCTGGGCTTGATCGGCGCGGTCGAGATCGTGTCGCAGAAGGGCACGAACGAGCGCTTCACCGGCAAGGAAGGCAAGGCCGGGCCGGTGGTGCGCGATGCGTGCATCAAGAACGGCTTGATGGTGCGCGGCATCCGCGACTCGATCGTGATGTGTCCGCCGCTGATCATCACGCGCGAAGAGATCGATCGCATGATCGATATTATCGGCCGCTCACTGCGCGAAGCGGAGCCAGCGTTGCAGGCGCTGAAGGCGGACGATTAACGCGGGTTGGCCGCGAAGTCGTTGCGGCCGAGCATGCCCATGCCGTCCGAGATGTCTTGAGCAATCGCTTTGCGAAGCGCGTCAGCATCCTGCGCTTCGATGGCGCCCAGCGCCGTCTTGTGGCGATCGTTCAGTTCGCCGTTCGGGACGCGGTCGTACAGCACGCGCATGTACGGGCCGACTTGCAGCCACAGCGTCTCGATCAATTGCGTCAGCGTCTTCTGCGGCTGCACGCGATAGAGCGTGAAGTGGAAGTCGTAGTTCGCCTGCATGTAGGTCCCGGCGTCGCCACTCTTAATCGCGGATTCCAGAAGAGCATCGCTCTCGCGCAGCTTCGCGATGTCGGCAGGCTTGAGGAAAGGAACCGCGAGCGCCGCGGCTTCAGGCTCAAGCAGCAGACGGCAGCGCAGCAAATCGTCGAACCGTTCGCTGGTCATTTCCGGAACGCGGACGCGGCGCTTGGAGCGGATCGAGACTGCGCCTTCAGCCGAGAGGCGAGAGAGTGCGTCTCGCACAGGAGTTTGGCTAACGCCGAGTTCGCCGGCGAGGCCACGCGTCGACAGCTCGTGGTTCGGAGAAATATGCCCCGTAACAATGCGCTTACGCAGTTCTGCGTAGACGCTCGCGTTGAGGCCCTCGTCCGAGCCTTTAAAATTTAGAATCATGGTGATCGCGCTCTAGCGGCAACGGTCGACGCTTGGAACCGAAAAGTACACAAAATAGCGCCTTCTAGGCGAAGGTGTGACGTCTTGACTTGCCCCCTGGCGAACCGGGATAGTGGCTTATCAGGTGACTTGTGCGCTCCCGCGGCCTTCCCAAGAAGGCGGATGGGCGCGGTGTGCGAGCGGCCTTTCGCGGCTGCAACGGCCTTCCCGTCGCGCCGCGTCCGTTTGAAAGAACTTCAGTTGCGGTTCTAGCGCGCCGTCTCGGCGCAACGCGTTTCTGCGTGCGCGAAAGCGTGTGTGTGTCATGAGTTTTTCGAATTGGATCAAAGAGCGCGGGATTGGTGAGATCGAGTGTCTCATTCCCGACCTAAACGGGGTTATCCGGGGGAAAGTCTTCCCGGCCCAGAAATTCCTGCAGAGCGAGCGGGACGGTTCGCTGCGGATTCCGTCCAGCATCTATCTGCTTACTGTGACAGGCGAGTACGCCGACGAGGCCGATGAGGCGATTTCTACGCAAGACCCCGACGTCGTGCTGCGGCCGGACATCGATACGATTTGCGTGGCGCCGGGCTACAAGACGCCGACGGCCTTCGTCTTCGCCGATACTTACAACACCAATGGCGAGCCCTATGACATCGCGCCGCGCTACGTGCTGCGCCGGGTCTTGAAGCTGTACGAAGACATGGGCGTGAAGCCGGTGGTGGCGCCGGAGCTGGAGTTTTACCTAACGCAGGTGAACACCGACCCGGACTTGCCGCTGCTGCCGCCGGCCGGCCGCTCGGGCCGCTCGGAGACTTCGCCACAACCTTACGGATTGGAAGCAATCACCGAGTACGAGGACCTGATCGAGACGATCTACGAGCACGCGGAAGCCGCGTCGCTGCATCTCGACACGATGATCCACGAAAGCGGCACGGCGCAGTTGGAGATTAACTTCAACCACGGCGATCCGGTGCACGTTTCGGATCAGGTGCTGGTGTTCAAGCGCATCGTGCGCCAAGTGGCGCTGAAGCACGGCGTCTATGCGACGTTCATGGCCAAGCCGATGGAGAACCAGCCTGGCTCGGCGATGCACCTGCACGTGTCATTGGTCGATGCGAAGAAGGGCAACAATCTCTTCGGCACCGACGAGGGCGATGGCAACACTGAGATGTTCCGCCATTTCGTTGGCGGTCTGCAGAAATATCTCGGCGATGTGACGCCGCTGTTTGCGCCGAACGTGAACTCGTTCCGCCGCATGCGGCCGGACTTCTCGGCGCCAATCAATTTGCAATGGGGCTACGACAATCGCTCATGCGGGCTGCGCGTGCCGATTTCGCAGGTCAGCAACCGGCGCATCGAGAACCGTTTGCCCGGCGCGGACGCAAATCCGTATCTCGCGATCGCGGCAGTGTTGGTGTGCGGCTATATCGGCATTCGCGACAAGATCGCGCCGGCCGAGATGGTGCAGGGCAGCGCTTACAAATGGGCGCGGACTTTGCCGCGCACATTGCGTGAAGGCTTGGACCGCTTTGCCAAGTGCGCGCCGGTGCGTGAGCTGTTGGGCGAGCACTTCTGCACGGCGTTCCATCAAATCAAGGATCACGAGCTCGGCAATTTCGAAGGCGTGATCTCCTCCTGGGAGCGTGACCACCTGCTGCTCAAGGTCTGACGTGGGCTTCAATTCCGGACTGGATATGGAGCGGTCGTACTATGTGGCGACCGCAAATCCGTTCGCGCCGGCGCCGCGTTTGGAAGGCGAGCACGAGGCCGACGTTGTCGTTATCGGCGGCGGCTATACGGGGCTGCACGCGGCGCTGAATGCGGCGGAGAGCGGGCTTTCCGTTGTGTTGCTTGAAGCGGGGCGCGTTGGCTGGGGCGCATCCGGACGCAATGGCGGGCAGATCATTCCAGGCTGGCGCAAAGGCGCGGCTGATCTGGTGAAGCTCTACGGCGCTGAACGCGCGCGCCTCATTTTCGATCTCTCGTTGCGCGCGCGCGACATCGTGTTGGCGCACGCGCAATTGCACGACATCCGCTGCGATCTTGTCGTGAACGGCCATCTGCTTGTCGCGGCCAAGCCCGGCGACCTCAACGCAATGCATGAAGAGGTCGAGACGCTTGAGCGCGTGATGAAGTATCCGCACGCGCGCGTGCTTGATGCGGAGGAAACGCGGGCGAAGCTTAAGTCGCCGCTCTTTCATGGTGCGCTGCTGGACGGGTACGGTGGCCACTTCCATCCGCTCAATTATGCGCTGGGCTTGGCGGAGGCTGCACGGCGCAAGTACCGCGTCCAAGTTTTTGAAGACTCGCGTGTGCTCTCGATCGATACATCGCGGGGGGTTTTGGTGCGGACTGGCGCCGGCAGTGTGCGGGCGCGGTTCGGCGTATTGGCCTGCGATGCGCTCTTGGAGGGGCTTGAGCCGCGCATTGCCGGGCGCATCATGCCGGTGGCGAATTATCTCGTGGCGACTGCGCCGCTTGCCGATCCCGCAGCGCTGATCGCTGACGATCTCGCCGTGAGTGATACGCGCTTTGTCGTCGACTATTTCCGCTTGAGCGCCGATGGGCGGCTGATCTTCGGCGGTGGCGAGCGCTACACGCCTGATCCGCCAGATGACATCGCCGCCTTTGTGCGGCCATTCATGCTGGAAGTGTTTCCGCAGCTTGCGGACACACCGATCGATTATGCTTGGGGCGGCTTGGTCTCGATTACGATGTCGCGGCTGCCGCATATCGGGCGGATGGGCGATCTGTTCTTTGCGCACGGCTATTCCGGGCAGGGCACTTTGTTGCCGGCGATTGTCGGCGCGGCGATCGGTGAAGCGATCGAAGGCGATAGCGCTTTGCTCGACGTGATGAGCGGGCTGGCGCCGCCTGAGTTTCCCGGCGGCGTTGCACTACGCGCGCCGCTTCATGTGCTTGGCATGCTTTGGTATGCGCTACGCGACAGGCTTTAGCGCGACGGCGCGCTTGGCGGCGGCTTCGATGCTCGCCCAGTCGCCGGCCTTGATGTACTCGCTCGGCGCGATCCATGAGCCGCCAACACACAGCACATTGCTGAGCGCGAGATAGGCCGGCGCTTTGTCCGGCGTGATCGAACCTGTTGGGCAGAAGCGCACATTCGGCAGCGGGCCGGCGAGGGCTTTCAGCGCGGAGACGCCGCCGAGTTGTTCGGCTGGAAAGAATTTGAAACACGAATAGCCAAGCTCAATACCGCGTTGAATTTCACTCGCTGTGGCGACGCCCGGCACGAACGGGATCGCGGCTTTGCGCGCGGCCTTCATGAGTTTCGGCGTGCCGCCGGGCGAGAGCGCGTACTTCGCGCCGGCTTCAATCGCGGCGCTCAGATCTTTCTCGCTGAGCACTGTGCCTGCGCCAACGATCATCTCCGGCGCTTCGGTGGCGACGGCGCGGATGGCGTCGAGCGCAGCCGGCGTGCGGAGTGTAATCTCGATTGTGTTGAGGCCGCTCGCGAGCAGAACGCGCGCCAAAGGCACAGCGTGCGCGGCGTCGTCGATGGTGACGACGGGGATGACGGATGAGAGCGTCAGCACGGAGGTGGCGTCAGGGGCGAATTTCATGGGCTCTGTGTGGGCCTGCTTGGCGGCTGGTTTCAAGCCACGGTCGGTCCCTGTGGCGGCGGTGGAAAGCAAATTGACACCGGTTTCCTAAGGGTGCAATCTTTGGCTTAAGAGCGGGCCGGGAGGGGCCCACGGCTGCGCTGGCCGTGGTTTTAACTCACGGAAAACGCTGAGATATTCTATAGGGCGAGGAACCTCACGTGTCGCTTTCCGCCGCTTCAGCGGCCGCTATCGCCCGCTCCTTTGTCGACGCTCGACGCCGGGCGGCGCCAGTGCGCGATTATCCGGGCCAAATGCCTTCCGATCTGGCGTCCGCGTACGCCATCCAGGACGCCGCGATTGAGCTTTGGGGCGATCAGGTCGCCGGCTGGAAGATCGGCCTGGTGCCGGCCGATCTGCGGGCCAAGCTCGGCGTCGATCGTATCGCCGGGCCGATTTTCGCGCGCCAAGTCGTGATCGCGATGCCGGACCAGACGGTGGATTTGCCGGTGGTGCGCGGCGGCTTCGCCGCTGTTGAAGCTGAGTTCGTGCTCCGCATCGGGCGCGATCAGGTTGGCGCTCAACGCACGTGGAACGTCGAAGACGCCGCCGACATGATCGGCGCCGTGCACATTGGAGTTGAACTGGCAGGCAGCCCGTTCGCGCAGATCAACGATCACGGCCCAGCGGTGACGGTTTCTGACTTCGGCAACAATTCGGGATTGATCGTAGGCGGCGAAGTCGCGGATTGGCGCGAGATCAATTGGGAGCGCGCGGCGGCGCAAACGTCGATCGACGCCACGCGCGTGGGCGAGGGCAACGCGGCCATGCTGCCGGGCGGCCCGCTCGCTGCGCTCGCGTTCTTGCTCAATCACAGCGCGGCGCGCGGCCGGCCTTTGAAAAAAGGTCAGTGGATTTCAAGCGGCGCAGTCACAGGCGTGCACCAGATCGAAGCCGGACAGTCCGCTGAGCTTTCGTTCGCCGGCTATGGCGTGCTGCGCTGCCGGGCGGTGCCGGCGCGCGGCGAAGAGACTCCCACCGCGGCCAGTGCTGCGGTTTAATGCGGCGCACGGGAGGGGGTTGCCGATGACAACGCGCCGTTCTTTGCTTGCCGGTGGGGCTGCTCTCGGGCTTGGCGCCTGCGCGTCGCGCGTTGATGGCGACGTGCTCACCGCCGTCGACGTTCACCCAACCGATTATCCGACTGTCGAAGCCGTGCGCTGGATCGGGACGGAGCTGGAGCGCGAGACGGGCGGGCGCCTTTCGATCCGGTCCTATCCGGGCGGCCAGCTCGGCAGCGAGACGGACACCGTCGCGCTCACACGCTTCAAGGTGCTGGATTTCTGCCGCGTCACGGCGGCGGCGCTGAACAATACATTTCCGCTGACGAAAGCGCTGGTCGTCCCATACTCGTTTCACACGGAAGAGCACATGCGTCGCTCCGTTGATGGGCCGGTGGGGCAGGAAATCCTCGCGAGCTTTGAAAGCAAGGGGCTGATCGGACTCGCACTTTACGACGGCGGTGCGCGCTCGATGTACAGCGCCCGCCGCGCTGTGCATGTGCCGGCAGATATGCGCGGTCTCAAAGTGCGCGTGCCACGCTCGGACATTTTCCTGCAGATGCTTGAAACCATGGGCGCGAACCCGACGCCGATTCCGTTCGGCGAAGTGTTCACCGGCTTGCAGACGCACCTGATCGATGCGGCCGAGAACAATTGGTCGACGTTCCAGTCGACGCGGCAATACGAAGTGGCGCGGTACTGGTCGCAGACTGAGCACTGCCATTCGCCGGACGTGCTGCTGTTCTCGAAGATCCGTTACGACGCGATGTCGCCAAGTGATCGCGATCTGCTGCGTGCGAAGGCGCGTGAGTCGGTCACGGTGATGCGCGGGCTTTGGGACGCGAAGCAAACGCGGGCGCGTGAAATTGTGCTTGAGGCCGGCGTGCAGGCGAACACGGTGGAGCGCTCCGCGTTCCTGGCCGCGGTTGAGCCGATGCGCCGGCGCTATCTGCAAGATGAAACGATCGGCGCCTTGATGCGCCGGATTGAAAACGAAGCCTGATCACACAGGCGGGGGAGGAATGATGAGCGCGAAGCGATCCGGGCTGACCGGCGCATTCGATGTATTGGCCGCGGCGACCGTTGTGATCGCGTCGGTCGCGCTCGCGAGCATGGTTGGCGTGCTGGCGTGGCAAGTCATCGGCCGCTACGTGCTCAACGCATCACCCGCTTGGACCGAACCGGTGGCGCTGACGTTGATGAGCATCTCGGCGCTGTTCGGCGCGGCGATCGCGGTGCGCGCGGAGACGCACTTCAGTTTCCCGACTTTGGTGGAATCCACCCCGCCTTTGGTGCGGACATTGCTGCGCGGGGTGGCGCGGCTGATCGCACTTGCGTTTGGTTTGGCGCTGGCGGCCTTCGGATTCGTACTCATGGCCGATGGTTGGTCAACGCCTATGGCCGGCGCCCCGGCGCCTGAAGGGGTGAGCTATGCCGGCATTGCCTTCGGTGGCGCGCTGATCGCTGTGTTCGCACTCGAGCGGCTGATCAGCGGTAGCCCACCAGCCGCTGATGCAGGAGAGGCGTGATGGAGATCGCGATCCTCTTCGGTGTGTTTGCGCTGTTGTTGATCCTGGGTGTGCCTGTCGCGTTCTCGATCGCGGCGGCGACCCTGGCCACCGTAGTGTACGTCGGTTTGCCGCCAGTCGTGGTTATCCAGCAGGTGGCCTCCGGCTTCAGCAAAATCTCACTGCTCGCAATTCCGCTTTTCATATTCGCGGGCGAGTTGATGCTGCGTGGCGGCATATCTGAGAGATTGATCGCGCTGGCGTCGTCGCTCGTGGGCCATCTGCGCGGTGGGTTGGGGCAGGTGAGCGTTGTGGCGTCGACCCTGTTCGGCGGCGTTTCGGGCTCAGCGTTGGCAGACGTTTCCGCCATCGGATCGACGATGATTCCGCAAATGGAGAAGCGCGGATTCAGCAAAGACTATGCAGTAGACGTGACGATCTCCGCAGCGCTCGTCGCGCTGTTGCTGCCGCCCTCGCACAATCTCATTCTGTTCTCCGCGATTGCCGGCGGCGGCGTTTCAATCGCTGACTTGTTCGCGGCTGGGATCATCCCGGCTCTGTTGCTGGCGTTTGGCATCATGGCGGCGGCGTATTTCTTGGCGCGAGCGCGCGGCTATCCAACAGAGCCGTTTCCTGGGTTCGGTAAGGTTGGTGTTCGCTTGATCGCCGCGATACCTGGCTTGCTCTTGGTGCTCGTGATCTTCGGCGGCATTCGTGCAGGAATTTTCACGGCAGTTGAGAGCGCGGCCGTCGCGGTCATCTATGCCTTGCTGGTGACCGCCCTGGTCTACCGCGGTTTGGGTTGGGGCCGCTTCGCGAGCGCCGTTGCGCACGCCGCGCGTTCGTCCGGAACAGTGCTGTTTGTGATCGGCGCGGCGGGCGCGTTCGGCTGGCTGATGGCCTACTTGCAGATACCGGCGGCGGCGGCTGAGTTCTTGCAAACGGTGACCAGCGACAGGAACGTCGCATTGCTGTTGATGCTGGTGCTGCTGCTGATCCTGGGCACCTTCATGGATCTGGCGCCGATGATCATCATCTGCACGCCAATCCTGTTGCCTGTGGCGCGCGCGTACGGCGTTGATCCGCTGCACTTCGGCGTTGTGCTTGTGCTTGCAGCAGGGATTGGGTTGATAACGCCGCCGGTGGGATCGGTGTTGTTCGTTGGCAGCGCGATCGGGAAGATCAGCATCGCGGAAGCGATGAAATCGATCTGGCCGTTCTATCTCGCCGCTATTGCGGTCTTGCTGTTGGTGACGTTCATCCCGGCGCTCTCGCTGACGCTGCCGGCGATTTGGTAATTAGCGGCGAACGCTGAGATCTGCGGCGAGAAACGCTTCGATCTCGGCGATCGAGGCGAGGTTAAAGTCGCCGGGGATCGTGTGCTTGATGCACGCGGCGCCGAGCGCGAAGCGGATCGCGTCGTTGTTGCTTGCGCCGGTGCGAAGCGCGTGGATGAGGCCGGCGGCGAAGGCGTCGCCGGCGCCGATGCGATCGACGATGTGCGTGACTTCGATGGCGGGTGTCTCGGCCGAAGCGTCGCGTGTGTGAAGCGCGGCGGCGAGGGCGTGGTGATTGACGCTGTGCTGCACGCGATGCGTCGCGGCCATCAGCTGCAGATTTGGAAAGGCTTTGAACGCGGCGTCTGCGGCTTCGCGGGCGTTGGCGGGCGCGCCGCCGAGGATGAGGGCGATGTCGCGTTCGTTGCCGAAGGCGATGTCGGCTTGCGCGAGGATTTGGCGAAGGATCGCGGGTGCGTCGCCGTTCCAGGCCTTCCAGAGTTTTTCGCGGTAGTTGCAATCGAACGAAACAGTGAGGCCGAGCTTGCGCGCTTCGGTAACGGCGCGGACCGCGCTCTGGGCAGCGTTGGCGCCGAGCGCGGCGGTGACGCCGGAAACGTGGAGCCAGCCTGCGCCGTTGAGCACTTCGCTCCAATTGGTTTTGGTGTGATCGGCGTTTGCGAACGAAGAGGCGGCGCGATCGTAGATGACTTCGGCAGCGCGGCCGCCTGCGCCGGGGCTTAGGAAGTAAAGTCCCACGCGGCCAGGTGCGAATGCGATGCGTGAGGTGTCGACGCCGTAGCGGCGGAGCTCATTGCGCGTGGCGTGGCCGAGGGCGTTGTCGGGGAGCATGGTGAAAACGCTGGCGTCGTGGCCGAGCGTTGCGAGCGAGACTGCGACGTTGGCTTCCGCGCCACCAACGCAGACATTCAATTGCGGTGACTGCAGCAGAAGCTCAGCGCCAGGCGTGGAGAGGCGCAGCAGCGTCTCGCCGAAGCAGACGATGCCGCCGTCGGAGCGGAACGCGCTCATCGCGCCAGCCAACCGCCGTCGACGGGAAGGATGGCGCCGTGCACGTAATCAGAGGCGCGTGAGGCGAGGAAGACAGCCGCGCCGCCAATGTCGCTGGCTTCGCCCCAACGGCCGGCGGGGATGCGGCCGAGGATCTCGGCGTTACGTTTTGCGTCTTCGCGCAGGAGCGTTGTGTTGTCGGTCGCCATGTAGCCCGGCGCGATGGCGTTCACGTTGACGCCGCGCGCGGCCCACTCGTTGGCGAGCAGACGCGTGAGGCCGGCGAGGCCGCTCTTTGACGCGGTGTACGAAGGCACGCGGATGCCGCCTTGGAAGGAGAGCATTGAGGCGACGTTGATGATCTTGCCGCGGCCTTGCGCGATCATGTGGCGGCCAGCGGCTTGCGCCAGGAAGAAGACCGACTTCAGATTCGTATCGATCACCGCGTCCCAATCGGCTTCGGTGAAATCGACGGAATCGGCGCGGCGAATGATGCCGGCATTGTTGACCAGAATGTCGAGGCCGCCGAGATCGCCAATGGTTTGTTCTACCACGCCTGCGATCGGCTTGGTTGAGCTAAGATCCGCTTCGATCGAGAGGAATTTGCGGCCGAGCGCTTTGACTTGCGCGCCGGTTTCGTCGGCGGGGCGGCGGCTGGTGCTGGCGATGTCAGCGCCGGCTTCGGCGAGCGCGAGCGCGATGGCTTGGCCGAGGCCGACATTGCCGCCGGTGACGAGCGCGACTTTGCCGGTGAGATCAAACATGCTGCTCATAGCCCTACGCTCCCCGGCCGGAGCGAAGCGTAGAGCCGGGGTCCATTGATGATGCTAGCGCAAATTGAGCCGCAGGCACGCCCAACGATGGATCCCGGATCGGCTCTGCGCTTTGCGCAGCTTGTCCGGGAAGCGTGGAAGCGCTCATAGCTCTCTCTTACGACGCGCGCACGCGCCGGATGTAGTCGGCAATGGCTGTATCTTGCGCGTTGGCGAAGAACAATTCCTCGAAGCGCTCGCCGGCGACCGCCGCTTTCAGCAGGTCTTGGTCGACCGACTTGAGCACCGTCAGCATGTCCTTGCACGAGGCGGCTTTCACTTCTTTCAGGATACCGCGGTTCTTGGCCATGATCTGCGCGCGCTCTTTCGGATAGCCGAGGCCGCGCTCGCCGTCGAAGAGCTTGCGATAGCAATCTTGCAGATTGAGTTCGGCGGCCCAGCCGAAGCCCTTGGCGTAGGGCATGGCGATGGCGTTGCCGTCATTGATCTGGCCGAAGAGGAACGCGTCGGTCGGGTCGATGATGAGACCGCAGAAGACGCCTGGCATCGAATTGGCCGCGAGCATCGTGCCCATGCCCGTGCCGCAGCCGGTGACGACGAAGTCCGCAGCCTTCGAATTGATCAAGATGCCCGCGAGCAAGCCGTTCATCACGTAGGTGAGCGAGGCTTTGTCCTCGGCCGTGTACATCCCGTAGTGATGCACTTGGTGGCCGAGCGGCTCAGCCACGGCTTTCAGCGCGTCATGCACGATGCTGCTTTTGGCGGCTTGGCTGTTCTCGATGATGAGCGCGATTTTCATGGGATTGATCCTCTTATCAGGTCGCCATGGTAACCGGTGTCATAAGCGCACGCAACGGCGTGCGCTACTTGGGTGCAGCGGCGGTGGACTCACGCTCGACCAGGAAGGCGGGGAACACCGCGTTGTCGGCGTCGGGCGCTTGATCGGTGGCGGCGCGGAGCAAGTGTTGCGCGGCGGCGCGGCCCATGTCGTGGATCGGCCAGCGTACGGTGGTGAGCGGCGGCCAGAGCCGGCTTGAGACGGGCGTATCGTCGAAGCCGACGACGGAGAGATCGCCGGGGATCGAGAGACCGAGTTGACGCGCGGCGTGATAAACGCCCGCCGCCATTTCATCGTTGCTGGCGAAGATCGCGGTCGGGCGCGGGGAGAGCTTCAGCAATTTCTCCGCGGCGGCGATGCCGGATTCGTAGGTATAGGCGCCGTCGACCATGTTCTTCGCCGGCAGATCGATGCCGTGTTTCTTCAGGCCTTCGAGAAAACCTTTGCGGCGCTCTTCGCGCGAGCGGAAGCCGGGCGGGCCAGCGATGAAGCCGATGCGCGTGTGGCCGAGATCAGCCAAGTGCTTCGCGGCTTCGGCTGTAGCGAGGCTATCGGTTGAAGCAACCAGATTGCCTGGCTCATCGATGACGGCGGAGGCCATGCGCACATAGTGGCAGCCGCGTTCTTTCAGCAGCTCGACGAGCGCGTTGTTCTCGGAAATCGGCGGCAGCACTATGACGCCGAAGAGCTTCTGGCGCTCCACGAACGCGGCGACCTCCGGAAGAAAGTTCGGACCGTTGCGATCGCAGGCGTGCACGACGAGTTCGAAGCCGCTGCCTTTCAGGCCATCGAGCACGCCTTCCTGCATGGTCACGACCATCTGAGCGTTCGGGTTATCAAACACCATGCCGATGAGGAAGGAGCGGCGGAAGGCGAGGCCGCGCGCTTGCGGATCAGGCGTGTAGCCCATCTCCTGCATCAGCGAATTGACCTTGAGCCGCGTTTCTTCGCGCACGAACGGCGAATTGTTCAGCACACGCGAGACCGTCTTCTTTGAAACGCCGGCGAGCCGGGCGATGTCGTTGATGGTGGTGCGGCGTTTGCTCTCGCCACGCGCGTCGGCGCTGGTTTTTCGGCTGGACGAGGACGAACTCACGCTGCGACGGCTCTCTATTGTCTCGCGAATGTCCCATCATATCGCAGCGTTTGCGTAAGCGTCAAAAAGAATGGGGCGGCTCGCAGGAGAGCCGCCCCAGGAAAGAGTTGCACAATAGGAGGGGTTGCAACGCCTAGTACGTGTACCGCAAGCCGAGGAAGTACGACCGGCCGTACTGGTGATAGAACGACAGGCGATCGTCTGGCGTCAGATAGTCGTGCCGCGCCTCGTCGGTGAGGTTGATGCCCTCAAGCGTGAGCGCGAAACGCTCATTGATATTCCAACGCGCCGACGCGTCGACGTTGAAGCTGTCCGCGGTTGCTTCGGTTTCGTTTCCGTCGCGGCCCGGCAAGTTAGTCGGGAACGCGCTGCGATAGGCCCCGGAGACGCGCGCGCTGAAGCGTTCGTCTTCGTAGTAGAGCGTGATGTTGTAGGACTCGTCCGATTGGTTCGTCAGAGGGCCGGTATAGGTGACCACGCCGGACGAGTTGAGATAGTCAATTTCTGAGTCGACGCTCGTGTAGTTCGCCAACAGACCCGTGTTGGACAGGAAGCCTGGCAGGAACGTCATCGGCAGCTGGAGAGAGATCTCGAAACCGGACACCGGGCCGCCTGGCGTGTTCTGCGGCACGTTGAAGCCCCAATAGAAGTTGGGATCGTCGATCACGTCGCAAGTCGCCGGATATTGGGCGCCGCACGCGGTGATGCCGACGCTATCGGGCAGTCCGAACGGATTGCCGGTAAACGGTCCGGTTTCGCGAACGGTCTGCACGAAGCTGTCGATCTCGCGGCGGAACAGCGCCAGCGAGAGGATGCCGCCCTCCGAGAAGTACCACTCCACTGAGAAGTCATAAGCATCAGCGCGAATGGGCTCGAGGAACGGATTGCCTGCGGTGATGGTGCGGTTTGAGCCAGACACCGAAACCGATGGGTTGGGGTTCAGAGAGCCAAGGCCTGCACGTGACATCACGCGAGAGGCGCCGAAACGGACGAGCACATCGTCAACCGGCTCAAACACCATGTTCAGAGACGGCAGCCAATCCTCATAAGAGTGATCGACCGTCGTTGGCGTATCGACACCGCCGACGATCGATCGGCCCGTCGATGATTGCTCGGTTTCGACATAGCGAACGCCGAAATTGCCGCGGAAGGGGACGCCGCCAAGGGAAGAATCCCAATCCAGCTGGATGAATGCGCCCGTCGCTTGTTCTTCCACCGAGCGGTTGTTGGCGAGAGCGCCCAACTGCGAGACCGGGAAGACCGACGTGTCATAGAGGCCCCAGGCTTGCGCCGCCGCGTCGATGTCCGGGATCAGCCAAGTGACACCGTTGTAGGTGATCAAGTTGCTGTAGTTCGCGATCGGTGTGCCGGCCGCGAAACCCGGGATCGTGGCCTCGATGTTGGCAGTGCTGTTGGCGACGCCGTTCCAGCGCCGGAATTCGGTCGTTTCGAATTCGTAGTTCCGCCAATTGACGCCGCCGCTCAATGTGAAGACGTCGTTGATGTCGAACGTCAGATCGCCACTGAATGTGCTGTACGAGTTGTCGGTTGTCTGCGGACGCAGGCGGATTTCTTCCAGGCCCCAGCTCAGCGGGTTTGTGAGATCGAAACCGAAGCTGAACGTCGGCGACGTTGGGTTGTCGCGGAAGTCGTAGGTGTAGCCATCGACGAAGGCCCCAGGGCCGCCGGCGCGCAACAAGAGCGTCGTTTGGACCGGGTTGTTGTGATCTGACTCCGACTGGCCGATCATCAAGCGGCCACTCAGGCGGTCGCTAAATTGATGCTCTGCTTCGAAAGTGACTTGGGTGAACTGCGTCTCCAGTTCGTCGTGCCGCAATTCGCTGCGAATAACGACATCGTCGAGGTCGGCATAGACAATGGAATTGCCCTCGATGACCGCATCTTGAACGTCGATGCCGCCTACGCCGATCGTGAGGTTCGATTGCAGGAAGGTTTCCGAACGGCTGCCCTCGAAGTTCGAGTACAGAACGCTCAGCGTGAAATCGGTAGCGGGCGAGGGCGCCCATTGCAGCGCGCCGGTGATGCCGAGGCGCTCTTGCTCGTGCTCATACACATCGAAGCGCGGCAGGCGTGGACGGAACGCCGCGTTCAAGGTTGCGGTCGGAACGCTTGAGAAGTTGTTGGCGCCGGCAAAACCACCAGCGGCCCAACGCACCGTGCTCGCGCCTTCTTCGGCTGACTCGCGGCTTGAGTACGCGACCGAGAAGAGCGCCCCGATGCGGCCGGCTGCGCCGACGTCCCAGCGATTACTGACGAGGAACGCGACACGCGGATCCGTCGATCCCGAGAGATCATTGTACTGAAGCTGCGATGAGGCGACGAGGTTAAAACCCTCGTAGTCGAACGGAAGCGACGTGCGCAGATCAACTGTGGCGCCGAGTGAGCCTTCTTCAATTCCAGCCGAAGCGGTTTTACGCACCACGATCGAATTGAAGAGTTCGGACGCGAAGATGTTGAAGTCGAACGAGCGGTCACGGTTGTTGCCGCCGGTGGCGTCGGTGCTGCCCGTGGTGGTCAGCGCTTCCATGCCATTGATGCGGACGCGCGTGAATTGCGCGCCAAGGCCACGCACCGTGATTTGGCGGCCTTCGCCAGCATCGCGCGTGATAGCCACGCCTGGGATGCGCTGGATCGATTCTGAGAGGTTGAGGTCGGGGAAGTCGGCGATGTCTTCGGCGACGATGGCGTCCACCGCACCAACTTCGTCGCGCTTAATGTCCAGCGCTTGCTCCAAGCTGGCGCGGAAGCCGGTAACGACGATTTCTTCTTCTTCGACAACATCTTGCGCGGCCGCCTGGCCGGTCAAGCCGGCGGCGAAGGCGGCGATCGACGCGCCGAGCGCCAGCGACAGCTTCGGACGCATTTGTCCCTTACGACTCATCTCTTATTCCTCCCCGATTGACCCCGAGTGCTGCCGGCTTGTCCACCGGCGCCTGGAATTCTTCTGACACCGGTGTCATTTCCCTGTATGATACCGGTGTCAGTGGAGGATACCCGAGAAGCTCCGTTTGACAAGCGAAAGACGCCTCAAATGCGATAGGTGTCGCGCGCGGGGGTAGTCTCCTAAGTGCGCTGTGAGAAAAAAGCCGCACCGGGTTGCCCTCCGCCAAGCACCACCACCGTGGCGTTTGTGGTGGTCTTTGCTTGCCACACCTCCGGAAATGTCAGAACGCTTGAGGCCATGAACCGAAAGCAGTTGTTCCTTGCTGCGCTCTACGATGTCCTACTTGGACTGGGCATGTTCGGGCTGTTCCTCGGCAGCGCGTATCTCATCGACCGAGCAGTTCATTGGCTTCATATTGAAGACCCATTGGTGGTGACGCTGGCGCGACTGGTAGCCGTAGGTTTTGCTGCGATTGGCGCCTATGGCGCTTTACGCGTCGCGTGGGCAAGCATGAACGAGATGCTCTCCCTAGCTAATAGAAGAGATTGAAGGTCATGAGCTTGATGTCATTCCTCCGTCGCGAAACGGCCTACACATTGAAGGTCTTCTTTTCGCCTATCCTTGGCGCGGAGATGGCTGTCGCAAAGGCGCGGCAAGAGCGCGAACGCGCCCGTCATCATGAGGCAGCAAAGGCAACAACGGGAAGCACTAACGTCGTTGCATTTCCCACGCCGTTGAAGGCGGCGCCATCCCTCTCAGCTGGCATCACGGTGACTTCTACGATCAATCGCGTTGGTACAGCATGATCGAAGACCTGAAGTACATTAAGGGCTACACGATATTCTGCGACGACATCCGCAACGAAGTCGGCGGCAAGCTCAGCTACATGGGCATTTATGGCAATGAGTTGATCGTGAATGCAGCTCTGCCAGCGGCCCTGCCGAAACTGTGTCTTTCCATCGCTATCAGATTCTACCGGGCGGAAGGTCAGCCTGCCCCGATGACCCTAAAGGTATTTGTGCCATGGGAAGATTCTGCGATTATTGAGGCGCCGCTTGAGTTCTCGGACGCGATCCAGTGGGGCGATGAGGCGGAGGCGACAGGTTATGTTCAGGTGAACGCCAACCTCACACTCGGAAACTTCGCTATCCAGCAAGAGGGCTACTTGAAAGTACGGGCCTACTCCGGTGACACCGAATACAAGCTTGGCGCCCTGAAGCTCACCGGTAACCCGAACGCCATTCAGTCATAGTGCCACTTGCCGCCCGCGCCTTGGCGTGGGCTTCCGGTCCACGCGGTGCGCTCAACCAATTCAGCGACGGACCAAACGCGATCCGTAACGCCCGCCGCCATCGCGGGCGTAACGCGCAGCGTCTTGTGAATGCGGCAGTAGTTGTAATGCGCGAAATGCAATCCAACAGCCGCCTTCAAGCCTTCGACCTTCTTTGAAAAGCCGTTGGTCAAGCGCGTAAATCTCCGCATAGACATGCGCATCGTCAGATTTTGACGCTCCACGAGGCTCGTTGATATGTCCGCTTCGTTCGGATTGCCGCTTACAACGGAGCGTCGGGCCGAGACGACGCGGGGCGGAGAATAGCGGCCGGCAGATGAAGGTGAAGCCTCGTAGACTTTCACAATTTGTCCGTAATCGACATCGCCGCCGAACTCGTGCGCGACAGCTTGCTTGTAGGCGTTGAACGCGTCCGTTGAGAGTTGAACGCGGTTCGCAAGGCGCGAGTTGAGATCGCCAAGGAAGTTGTGTGCGGTCGTGGCGTTGCGCTTTCCAATGCGAAAGCAAGGGACCAGCTTGGTTTCCGCTTCAAGCGCAACGAAGGTCCAGAAATCACCGACCTTGCGCGGGTCGTCGGTCGGCTTCACTTGGCGCTGCTTCTTTCCGACATACGCCCAAATCTCATCTACCTGCCACTTGGTGCCGGTGAGATCGCGCATGTCTTCGTCCATAATCCGGGTGCAGCCTTCGCCAACGCGCAGGGCAAGACGCATGATCGTATCGCGGTGCGTGTCGGTCATGCGCTCCATGGCGCAAATGGAATTGCCTTCAACCAGACCGGAGATGATTTGGGTTTGGCGGGCGAGATCGAGGCGGCTCATTGTCGTACCTTGCTTGCGTATACGAAAACATATACACTCATGCTCGGTGTGTCAATGCGAGCATATACATGAATTTTCGAGAAGCGACCGATCTTTTGTGCGAAGCGGTAAAGCACGCGGACGTGGCGGCGGCGGTAGATCGATCGGAGCAAGCGGTGAGGCAAGCACGGCTGCCAGTAGATCAGTCCGGGTATAGATCGCCGCCACCAGGTTGGGAGGCGGCTATAGCCAAGCTCGCCCGCGCGAGAGCGGAGCGGCTACTACGTCTCGCCAAAAGACTGGAGGCGGGTCGCTAGCTCGCGTCGCCGTATTTGGCATCTGTCGCGGCAAGGTGATCTAGCTGGCTCATCCAGTAATCGTCCGACCAAAGTTCAATCGCGTCTGGCGTACCCCAGACCATGAGGCTTTCACGCACGACGCCCACGCCGAAGAGTCGATCCGTTACTTGCTCGGGTAATGTCAGGCGGGATTCCGTCTGCCAAGTGCTTTCCATGAAGAGCGCGGTGACTCTCGTGGCCGCCGCATCGTCGCCCACAGCTTGAGCGGCTTTGATGGCCCGTTGAAGGGTGTCGCCCGCCCGCATACGGACACGCCCCAACGCACTCATCTCGAAGACCACGCCCGCCCCGTCCTTGATCTCGCCAAACCACGACGTGGTTTGGCGAGCGCCAAGCGGAACGGTGACGCGGCGCTCAGTCACGATGTTAGCGCGCTCTGGCGAGTGGTGGCTGGGTTTGGCGCTAATTGGCAGCGATCCGCTTTTCGTGCATGCCCGAAACGAAACCCCTTCTTAGCCAATTTTGTGCGCAGCGGTTAGGGTTTTGTTTACTTAGACTGGTGCAGTTTGGCGCTGTCTGGTTCTCGGGAAGCAGGCAAAAAAAGAGGCGATCCGAAGACCGCCTCTTTTCGACGTGACAAGGAAGCGAGGTAGCCTCGCGACCAAGGAGCCCGATTAGCTCGGCTCACCACTCTCTGGCCCATCTGGGATGGGCGACCGCTCCGGGGTTCAATCGGGATTGGTCGTCTACCTCAGAGAGGTGCCAAATCTCGCGCGCCTCTAGTTAACTAGAGGTCAACGCGCGATATACGCCGCCGAAACTTTCACAGGTGGTTGAAGTGGACGTCAGTCCCGACGAACTCCGCGAAGCGGTCGAAAGCCAGCACGGCGGCAGCGCCACCGTGATTACCGGCGTTGAAGTCCTGGAGCGCTTTGAAGGCCAGATCGCGTGGCAAGGCGTCGTGTACGTCTTTGCGCTCGAAAACCAGCCGCAAGGCGCAACGCGCGCCTACGCGTGGTCGCACTCAATCGATGACAGCGACCGCCGCCGCTTCGTAACGGTGCTTGGCGTTGGCCCGATAAAGTCCGCTAACGACGCAGTAAAAGCCGCTATCGTCGCGGAGATGCGGGGCGCCGGATGATCGTGTGGGGGTTCATCGCCATTGCCTTCGTGGCGGTGCTGATCTTTCCCAAGAGGTGGTTGGCGGCGGCTTTTGCGGTCGGCTTCGCGGCCATAGGCCTGTCTGGGATGTATTACGAGAACATCCCGCCCGACCCGGCATTCCTCGCCACCGGAATAGTGTTGTTCGCGGCGATCTTCTTCGGATTGCTGGTTGGCGCGATCTCGTTGCGGAACCGGCTTGTCAAGTTCCTTCGCACCCGCACTTAGGAGACTACCCGCGCGGGATACTCTCGCAGGTGCGAGATAAGGCGCGGGCGGGGTTTTTGCGCGGGGGCGCGAACACTAGTTTGGTGCGTGCATGGCCGAGTTCATTCCTGTCCCGCCGTTCGATCTCGTTGTCTTTGGCGCGACCGGCGACCTTTCGCTCCGCAAGCTCTTCCCATCGCTGCTGCATCGTTTTCTCGACGGGCAGATTCCGCCGCAGTCGCGGATCATCGGCGCGGCGCGCACCGAGATGGATACGGCCGCGTTCCGAAAGATGGTGCACGAGGCGCATCTGAAGTTCGATCCTAAGGCGAACATCGATGAAGCCAGGTGCGAAGCGTTTCTGAAGCACGTCGAGTACGCGCGCGTTGATGCAACGGCGCCGGTAGGAGAGTGGGGCGCGCTGAAGGCGGCGCTTGCCAACGGCAACGGCAACGTTCGGATTTTCTATCTCTCGACCGCGCCGTCGCTGTTCGTGACCATCGCGCAGCGTTTGGCGGAGACTGAACTGGCGACGCCGACCTCGCGCATCGTGTTGGAGAAACCGATCGGGCGCGATCTCGCGTCGTCACGCGCCATCAATGATGGCGTCGGTGCTGTGTTCGATGAGCAGCGCACGTTCCGCATTGATCACTATCTCGGCAAGGAGACGGTGCAGAACCTCTTGGTGCTGCGCTTTGCCAACATGCTGGTGGAGCCGTTGTGGTCGCGCGCGACGATCGATCACGTGCAGATCACGGTGGCGGAAGAGATCGGTGTCGAAGGTCGCGGCGACTATTACGATAAGTCCGGCGCGCTGCGCGATATGGTGCAGAACCATATTCTGCAGCTGTTGTGCTTGGTCGCGCTCGAGCCGCCTAACACGATGAACGCAGATGCGATCCGCACGGAAAAGCTGAAGGTTCTTTCGGCGCTCCGCCGCATCGATGCGCAGAACGTCGGCACGAAAACCGTGCGCGGACAGTACAAGGCCGGTTTGATTAAGGGCAAGGCCGTGCCGGCTTACGTCGAAGAACTCGGCAAGCCTTCGAAGACCGAGACGTTTGTTGCGATCAAGGCCGAGGTCAACAATTGGCGCTGGGCTGGCGTACCCTTCTATCTGCGCACCGGCAAACGCATGGGCGCGCGGCGTTCCGAGATCGTGGTGCAGTTCAAAGATACGCCAGTGCCGATCTTCGGCGCGGGCGCTGGTGCGCCGAACAAATTGGTTCTGCGCTTGCAGCCGGATGAAGGCGTGCGTTTGTGGCTCAACATGAAGGAGCCGGGGCCGGGCGGTCTGCGCGTGAAGACAGCGCCGCTCGATCTTTCATTCGCTGAAGAGTTCGGCGGCGTGCGTTATCCGGATGCGTATGAGCGGCTGCTGATGGATGTGGTGCGCGGCAATCTCTCTCTGTTCATGCGACGCGACGAAGTCGATGCGGCGTGGGATTGGGCCGACGATTTGCTCGCGGCGTGGGAAGAAACCGGCCAAGCGCCGAAGCTCTACGCGGCAGGCGAGAACGGGCCGGACGATTCGGCCCTGCTGTTACGCACTGACGGCCGCGCCTGGTGGGATCCCGAGTGATGGCGATGCACGCAACCGTCGAAGCCGTCACCGCGCGCATTGTGGAGCGCAGCGCTTCGCGGCGGCGGCGCTATCTCGATTTGATCGATGCGTACGACGCAACCAAGCCGGCGCGCGTAAAAATCGCGGAGGCGAACCGCGCGCATGGTGCGGCGGGTTGCGCGGTGCAGGACAAGATCGAGCTGTTGGGTGGCAAGTGGCCGTCGATCGGGATCGTCACGGCGTATAACGACATGCTGTCAGCGCATGCGCCGTATGAGCACTATCCGGAGATCATTCGCCGTGCCGCGCGCGAGGTTGGTGCGGTGGCGCAAGTCGCGGGCGGCGTGCCGGCGATGTGCGATGGCGTCACGCAAGGCTTCGAGGGCATGGAGCTTTCGCTGTTCTCGCGCGATGTGATTGCGCTGAGCACCGCCGTTTCACTTTCGCACGCGACGTTTGACGCGGCGTTGCTGCTGGGCATTTGCGACAAGATCGTGCCGGGGTTGCTGATTGGCGCGCTGCGTTTCCCGTGGCTGCCGTGCATTCTTGTGCCGGGCGGACCTATGCTTTCGGGTTTGCCGAACAAGGAGAAGGCGGCGCGGCGGCAATTGTTCGCGGAAGGCAAGCTTGGGCGCGAAGAGCTGCTGCAAGCGGAGGCGGAGAGTTATCACGCGCCGGGCACGTGCACGTTCTACGGGACGGCGAATTCCAATCAGATGATGGTGGAGTTGATGGGGCTGCATCTTCCGGGCGCGGCGTTCGTCAATCCGAACACGCCGTTGCGCGATGCGCTGACGGTGGCGGCGGCGCAGCGTGCAGCCAAGATAACTGGCATGGGCGATGAATATCGGCCGATTGGACGCGTGGTTGATGAGAAGGCGATCGTCAACGCGATGATCGGTCTGATGGCGACCGGCGGCTCGACCAATCACTTCATCCATTTGCCGGCGATCGCGTTGGCCGCTGGCATCGAGATCAATTGGGATGACTTCGCCGAGCTGTCGCACGTCACGCCGTTGCTGGCGCGGATTTATCCGAACGGCGCGGCGGATGTGAATCATTTCCACGCCGCTGGCGGCATGGCGTTTCTCACACGCGAACTGCTCGATGCTGGTTTGCTGCACGGTGACATTGCGACGGTGGGTGGCGATAGCCTCGCTGCGTACGCGCAACAGCCGGTGCTGGTTGGCGAGGCGCTGTCCTGGCGCGCCGCGCCGGCGGCGAGCGGCGATGAAAGCGTGCTGCGTGGAGCGGGTGCGCCGTTCTCTGCGGATGGCGGCTTGCGGTTGCTGTGTGGCGGGCTGGGCCGTGCGTGCGTGAAGGTTTCGGCTGTGGCGGCGGACAAGCGCGTCGTTGAAGCGCCGGCGCTTGTGTTTGATGGCCAGGCGGAAGTGCAGGCGGCGTTCAAGCGCGGCGATCTGGATCGCGATTGCGTCATCGTTGTGCGCGGGCAGGGGCCGCGTGCGAACGGGATGCCGGAGTTGCACAAATTGATGCCGCTGATGGGCGCGCTGCAGGATCGTGGTTTCAGCGTTGCGTTGGCGACGGATGGAAGAATGTCAGGCGCGAGCGGCAAAGTCCTCGCGGCGATTCACATCACGCCGGAGGCGGCCGAAGGCGGGCCGCTGGCGAAGGTGCGCGATGGCGACGTGTTGCGCGTCGACGCGGAGAGCGGCGCGCTCGATGTGATCTCACCAGCGGATTGGCGCGAGCGCGCGCCGTCGCAGCTTGATCTTGCCGGCAATGCGCGCGGGTTAGGGCGTGAACTGTTCTCGATGTTTCGCGCCAACGCGTGCTCGGCGGAGCGCGGTGGTTCGGCGTTTCCGGACTACGATCCGGCTTAGTCGTTCAAGCCCATGGTTTGGCGGAAGCGCGCGTCGAACGCTTCGTCGCGCGGCAATGGCGCGAAGCCTTCGCCGATCGAGATTTCCAACTCGCGATTGACGCCGCCGCCAAGCGGCACGGTGAGATGTTCGACCGTGCGGAAAGTGGTGAAGTCGGTGGCGACGAGCGGCAGATATTGCGGCGTGAGGTGGACGACGAGCACGCGGCCGCCTTCTTCGGGACGCATCGGATCGCTGGACTCCGCCGAGTTGTTCGCGGTGCCGTGCAGCAGCCACATGCGCACAGGCGGCAGCGGCGCGCCGTCGCGGCGGGCTTGGCGCCAGTAATATGCAAGCTCGAAATACGTCATCCGGTCATCGACCATGACGGCGGAGAACGGCAGCTCGCCTGGCTGCACGGCAGCGCGGCGCGCGATCTCGTTGGCGGTCTCTTCCCAATTGCGCGCGGTGCGCACGCCTTTGGCCTGGTTGGCCATGGCGGGATAGAAAGCAATCACGCCGACAAAAGCTGCGCCGAGCGCGATGTTAACGAGCGTCGCCGCAAAAAGCGTGCGGCGTCCGGCGACCGACGAGAAGAGCGTCCCGGTGACGAGCAAGAGCAGGCCAGGGTACGCAACCGCCGCCCAATTGGCGTTGGCGCGCGAGATGAAAGCGATGGCGCTGATGATGATGAAGGGCGGGATGATGTAGGCGATGAGGAACTTTTCCTCATTCGAAAGCCCGGCGCTGCGCCGCCAAGCGCGCCACAGCACCCAGATCAACACAACGAAGATCACCGGGCCGACGACGCCGGCTTGCCCGCCGATGAATTCGAACAGCTCGTCGAGATTGAACATCTCGGTGTTGTCGAAGTGGGCGTTCGCAGCGGTGTGGCGGGCGGTGGCCCAGCCGTTCTGCACGTTCCAGATGAAGTTCGGCGCGATGACGACGATGGCGATCAACGTCGCCAGCAGGCCGCGGCCCTTGGCGAGCGCGGTGCGCACCGGCTCCAACCACCACGCGGCGAGCGCGGTGCAGAGGAAGAAGTAGAACATCGCATACTTGGCTTGCACGCCAAGGCCGATGGCGAGGCCAAGCACGACCGCCCAGGTCCACGCACGCGTGTTCACCAGCCGCCACATGGCCAGCAGCGCGATCGACCAGAGCGGCAACAGCAGCGCGTCCGTGGAGATGAGGCTCGAAGAGAACCAGACGCCGGGCAGCATCAACCAACCGAAGCCGGCCCAGAAGCCGGGCCAAGCGCCATACATCGTGCGGCCAAGCACGAAGAGCGCGCTGGCGGCGATCATGTGCGCGATCGGCGCGCCGATGCGGACAGCCCACTCGGCGTCGGTTCCGGCGAGGAAGGTTGTCGCGCCGATCACCCAGGCGATCAGCGGCGGTTTTGTGAAATAGCCCCAGTCGAACGAGCGCGACCACATCCAGTATTGCGCTTCGTCGAAATAGAGCCCCAGCGGCACGTGAAACAGCGCCACGATGCGCGCAGCCGTCACCGCGATCAGCACGAACAGAAAGGCGAGCGTCGCGCGGTCGAAGGCGGCCCGGTTTGCGGTCATCGGTGTCTCAATTGTCCCCCGGCGGTCTTAGCGGATGCCCCCCGGCGGCGCCAGGACGCGCGCGCACTTGTATGGGGGTTGAACGTGCCTATCTGGCGTCGTTTGTATGGGCTAAGGACCGGTCATGACGACGATTCCTGCTGAATGGCGCCCGCACAAGGCGATCTGGACCGGCTGGCCCTCGGCGGCCGACCTTTGGGGCGAGGATCTCGATCCTGCGCGCGCCGAAGTCTCGGCGATGGTCCGTGCGCTGTGGGATGGCGGCAAGGGCGACAAGGTGCGCGTGCTGGCGCATGGGCGCGAGGCGGAAGCTTCGGCGAAGCTGGCGCTCGGGCAGGCGGCGGAAGTCATTCCCGGCGCGTTCGGCGACATCTGGTTTCGCGATACTGGGCCGATCTTTGACAGCGCCGGCGTCGCGCATGGCTTCGCCTTCAATGGCTGGGGCGGGAAGTACCAGTTGCCGCACGACGATGAGGTTGGCGCGCGCATCGCGCTGCTGGCGAAGGCGGATTACCGCCGGCACGAGTTCATTCTGGAAGGCGGCGCCATTGAGATGGACGGCGAAGGCACGCTGCTGACCACGCGCCAGTGCCTGCTCAATCCAAACCGCAACGCGCACTGGACGGAAGAGGGCGCGGAAGTGGCGCTGAAGCGCGCGCTCGGTGTTGAAAAGATTCTGTGGCTCGATGAGGGCCTGCTCAACGATCACACCGATGGCCACATCGATAACCTCGCGCGCTTCGTCGCGCCGGGGAAAATCGTCTGCCAGACGCCGGCGAGCCGCGACGATCCGAACCACGACGTGCTCGAAGAGATTGCGCTGTCGCTCGGCGCCATGCGCGATGCGAAGGGGCGGAAGCTGGAAGTGATCCGGATTCCGTCCGTGGGCTTGCTTGAGGATGAGGATGGCGATCCGGTGCCGGCGAGCCATATGAACTTCTTGATCGGCAACTCGACCGTGGTCGTGCCGATCTATTCGGGCAGCGGCGATGACGCGGTGAACGCGCTCGCGCCGTTGTTTCCTGGGCGAAAGGTGATCGGCTTGTCGTCGAACGCAATTCTGACGGGCGGTGGTTCGTTCCACTGCATCACCCAGCAGGAGCCGGCGTGATGGCGAAGACGATTAAAGTCGCCGCGATCCAGACGTCGTATGGCGAGGACATAGTGGCCAACATCGCCAAGACCGAACGCTTCGTGCGCGAAGCGGCGGGCAAGGGCGCGCAGGTCATTCTTCCGTCTGAGCTGTTTCAGGGACCGTACTTCTGCACGACGCAGGAGGAACGGTGGTTCGGCACGGCGTATGAAGCGAAGTCGCATCCGTGTGTTGTCGCGATGGCGACCTTGGCGAAAGAGTTGGGCGTTGTAATCCCGGTCTCGATCTATGAGCGCGACGGGCCGCAATACTACAACTCGGTCGTCATCGTGGATGCGGATGGCAAGCAGCTCGGCGTCTATCGCAAGAGCCACATTCCTGACGGCCCCGGCTATCAGGAGAAGTATTACTTCCGTCCCGGCGATACCGGCTTCAAAGTTTGGGACACGGCGTTTGGGCGTATCGGCGTCGGCATTTGCTGGGACCAGTGGTTCCCGGAAGCCGCGCGCGCGATGGCGCTTCAGGGCGCGCAAGTGCTGTTCTATCCAACCGCGATCGGCAGCGAGCCGCATGATTCATCGCTCGACACGCGCGATCCGTGGCAGCGCGCGATGCAAGGGCACGCTGTTTCGAACGTGATCCCGGTGGTGGCGAGCAATCGCATCGGCACGGAATCGAGCGGGCAGAAATTCTACGGCTCAAGTTTCATCGCCGATCATCGCGGCGATCTGGTGCAGAAGTTCGAACGCACCGAAGAGGGCGTGCTCGTGCACGAGTTCGATCTCGATTTTCTCGATCGCCACCGCGCCGCGTGGGGCTTCTTTCGCGACCGGCGCGCGGAGTTCTATCGGTAGCTTATGACGAGCGGCCCGCCTTCTTGGTTGGAGGAGCTGAAGCTTGCGGAAGCGCACGCGACAGCAGGGCGGCTCGCGGACTCCGAAGCGGTTCTGCGGCAGATTCTGAAGGCTGATCCGAACCAGGCTGACGCCCTGAATGCGCTTGCGGCGATCGCGGCGAGTGTCGGCAAGCTCGATGTCGCGATTACGCTGCAGGAACGCGCTGTCGCCGCCCGGCCGAACGCGCCGCATTTGCGCTCGAACCTGGCTGAGATGTATCGGCGCGCCGGGCGCAACCTTGAGGCGATCGAGCAGGGCGAACGCGCCGTCGCGCTGAAAGCGGATTTCGCGGTCGGCCGCAACACGCTCGGCGTCGCGTACGAGTCTGCGGGCGATCTGAAAGCGGCGCTCGCTTGCTATGACGCGGCGCTGACGCTGCAGCCGGCGTACGTCGAGGCGCACGTGAACCGCGGCAGGACGCTGCGGACGCTTGGGCAATTGGATGAGTCGCAGGCGGCGCTGCAGCGCGCGTTGGAATTGGCGCCAGACCGGCCGGATGTGGCGAACGAGCTTGGCCTTATGCTCTCGGAAGCGGGGCGCAAGAATGAGGCGGTGGGGCTGCTTGAGCGCGCGGCGCGCAACAGCCCTTATGCCGACGTTTGGAATAATCTCGGCACCGCGCTGAAGGAAGTGGGGCGCTTTGACGATGCGCTCACGGCGTTCGACCGCGCGTCCGGGTTGGACCCGCAATCCGCCGCGTCGCTGTTCGGACTTTCGGAAGTGAAGACGTTTCGCGATGGCGCGGACGAGCACCTGAAGCGCATGGAAGCGATGGCCGCCAATCGCGCCGCGCTGCCGCTTCAACAGCGCATCTATCTGCATTTCGCTTTGGGCAAAGCCTACGACGATCTTGGCCGCACCGATGAAGCGTTCGCGCAATGGAGCAACGGCAACGCGCTGAAGCGCGAGAGCGAGTTCTACGATGAAGCCGCGGCGCTGGGCTTGTTCGGTCGTGTCAAGGAGGTGTTCGACAAAGAGTTCGTGTCGCGGCCGCGTGTGAGCGATGAAGAGCGGACGCCGATCTTTGTGATCGGCATGCCGCGCTCCGGCACGACTTTGGTTGAGCAGATCATTTCAACCCATCCTGACGTTGGCGCGGCGGGTGAAATCTCGGCGATGAACGATCTGGTGCGCCGCATCGGTGGCTTTCCCGAATCTGCGCGGGCGCTCGATGACGGAGGATTTGCGCGCGCTGGGCGGGACTATGTCAGCAAGCTGCGCGCGTACGCGCCCGGCGCGGCGCAGATCACGGATAAGACGCCGTCGAACATGTATATGATCGGCCTCATTCACCTGATGGTGCCGAACGCGACAGTGGTGCACGTGCGCCGTGATCCGGTCGACACGTGCTTCTCGTGCTATTCGAAACTATTCACGCGCGAGATGGGCCAGACCTACGATCTCGCTAGCCTCGGGCGGTACTACCAAGCTTATCACGATCTGATGCGGCATTGGGATGAGGCGTTGCCTGATGGCCGCTTGCTCAGCGTTCGTTACGAAGATGTGGTCGCCGACATTGAAGGCCAAGCGCGGCGGCTTCTGGCGCATTGCGGGTTGCCGTGGGACGAGCGCGTGCTGGCGTTTCACGAAAGCGGGCGCGCCGTGAGCACGGCCAGTGCGAGCCAGGTGCGGCAGCCTATATATAAAACGTCCGTCGCGCGCTGGCGGCGGTACGAGGCGCATCTTGGGCCGTTGCTCGAGGCGCTTGGCGATTTGGTGGAGAGGTAGAATGACGGCGGCGTTGCGGATCGATTTTGTCTCTGACGTTGCGTGCCCCTGGTGCGTTATTGGTCTGCGTTCGCTGTTGAAGGCCTTGGATGAGACAGGCGTTGAAGCCGAGATCCATCTGCAGCCGTTCGAACTCAATCCCGATATGGCGCCGGAAGGCGAGAACACGGCCGAACACGTCGCGAACAAATATGGCTCGACGCGCGAGCGCTCAGACGCGGTGCGTGAATTGATGAAGGAGCATGGCGCGGCGCTTGGCTTCACGTTCAATTACGGGCCGGAGAGCCGGATCTGGAACACGTTCGATGCGCATCGCTTGCTGCATTGGGCAGAGCTTGAGGACGATGGACTGGCGCTGAAGCAGGCGTTGTTCAAGCTGAACTTCACCGATCAGCGCTCGACCAGCGATCACGCGGCATTGCTCGACGCCGTGCGCGAAGCGGGGCTCGACGTGGAACGAGCGCAGGCGATTTTGTCGTCAGATGAGTTCGTGGCGGAGGTGCGCCACGCGGAAGAGTTTTGGCGCGCGCAGGGCATTCAGGCCGTGCCGTCGGCAATCTTCAACCAACGCTGGCTGATCCAAGGCGGCCAACCGCCGGAAGTGTTCGCCCAAGTGATCCGCGACGTTGTCAGCGGCAAGGCGAAGGAAGCTTAGCCGGCGAGGCGTGTCGCGGCTTCGCTGCGCATACGTTTATCGCCGTACGCAAGCACACGCCCGCCTTGGCTTGCGTTGCCACCATTCCACGAGCACACGCCGCCGCCGGCGCCTGTGATGATAGGAATCAGCGCGGCAATATCGAACGGTTGAAGTCTGCTTTCGACGACGCCGTCGATGTGACCGGCGGCGATCATCGCGTAGGCGTAGCAATCTAGGCCGTAGCGTACGAGTTTTGCGTCGCGGCGGATGTTCGACCACGCGCGCGCCTCGTCGCCGTCAAACAGATCCGGGCTGGTGGTGGAGAATGTCGCTTCGCTGAGAGAGGCGCATTCGCGTGTCTTGAGCGTGCGCGTGCCGGCGCGTGTGGTGGCGTTGGCGCCGTCCATCCAGCCGCGATAGCGCTCTTGCGTGAAGGGTTGATCCATCACGCCGACGAGAGGCTGGCCTTCGTAGTAAAGTCCGATGAGCACGCCCCATGTCGGCAGGCCGGAGATGAAAGCGCGAGTGCCGTCGATCGGATCGAGGATCCATTGGTAGCCACTCTCGCTTTGGCGCTCGCCGTACTCTTCGCCGAGCACGCCATGATCCGGAAATTCGCGCTCGATCAGCGCGAGCATTGCGCGCTCGGCAGCCTTGTCAGCTTCGGTGACGGGATCGAAGCGGCCTGCGCCGCCCTTGTCGGTGATGCTGTGCGTGGCGCGGAAATAGGGAAGGATCGCTTCGCGGGCGGCGTCGGCGAGCGTGTCGGCGAAAGCGAGGAGGCGCGTCGTGTCGTGCGTCGGCATGGCGGCGACTATAGGCGCGTTCACCACATCGCGCACAAACGAAAATAGGCTCGCTTCGCAGCGAGCCCATCCCCGTTTCCCCCAAACCGAGGCGGCGTATTAGGCCGCGTCGGTGGATTCGTCTTGCAGCGCCTTCGCGAGATCGAGGAGGCGGCGGCGCGGGCGTTCACCGAGCTTGTAGTAAGCGCGGATCAGTTCCAGCGTTTCTTTCTGCGAAAGAACGTCAGCCGCGATCAGATCGCGGTCGTTGGCCGGAGCACCCGGAGTCGCCGGAGCAGCGACTTGTTGCAGGCCTTCGAAGAAGTAGTTGACCGGCACGTTCAGAGCGACGGCGAGTTCGTAAAGACGGCTCGCGGTCACGCGGTTCGCGCCGCATTCGTACTTCTGGATTTGTTGGAAGCGAATGCCGATGGACTCAGCCAGTTGTTGCTGGGTGAGGCCCAAGAGACGGCGACGGCGGCGGAGCCGCTTGCCGACATGGAGGTCGATGGCGTTAGCCATAGGTGTGCGCCCTTGTTCATGGCGGTGTCCCCCATGGGCCCGCCTTATGCGCAGTTGGAGAGCACGCTTTGTGCCACGTCCTATCGACGCGAATTGTTCCGTCGTTAGCTTCTGTTGACGCTGTTAGGTGCGGCTGAAGCGAAATCTGCGCCGTTTCGGCGCCACGTGATTTGGTAAACGCGGTCGAGCCACGGTTTCGTCATGGCATCGCCCTTTGTGGCGCATCTTCGCGCGGGATTTGTTCTTCTCTGACGGAGTCGAAGATGAAGGTGCGGGCTCTTCTATTGGTTGCTCTGCTCGCGTTGAGCGCGTGTGCGTCGACGCGGCGGCCCCTGAGCTATCATGGCGGCATGCCGGACGCTGACGTTTACGTTGGCGACCAGCGCTTCCAGGTTTGGTTTCACGACCGCGATCAGACGGTGCTGGTGGTGCGCGGCGAACCGCGCTCGCTCGGCCTGCTGATGGCGGAGAACATGACGCTTTACGCTAACGACCGCACGCTCGGCATTCTGTGGTGGGGCGCGGCGGCGAACGCGGTGCTGACTCAGTTTGGTTGCTACGGCACCGAAGTGACGGGCGCCGATCAGATGCGTGAGGTCCAATACACCTGCCGCGACCCGGTCGATGTTAACGCTCAGGTGGCGCAGCGTCGCGATGAATGGCGGCGCGGCGTGCGGGTGGCCCCGCCGGCCAGCTAAGCCGACATTACCGTATATCTATTTTACTCCTGTCGCGGACATGCTACATATGTCGCATCATCATGACAGGAGCCGCTTATGGCCCAGGCGCCGCGCCCCTCGGGGTCCGAACTCAAGCTTTTGCGTGCGCTTTGGAGCGCCGAGCGCCTCAGCGCCCGCGAAATCCATGACGCGACCGGGGCCAGTACAAACTGGTCCTACTCGGCCACGCGGACGACGCTCGATCGGATGGAAGAGAAGGGGCTGGTGACGGTCACTGCCGTCCACGGGCTGAAGACCTACGCGGCGGCTCAAACCAAATTGGCGGTGCTCGCGGTGCTGGCGCAGGACTTTGCGCGCAACGTGCTGGATTCAGACGCGCCGCTGCCGGCGGCGGCGTTCGCCAACAGCAAGCTGCTCGATGCCGATGAGATCGAAGATCTACAGGCATTGCTCGATTCACTGAGCGAAGGGGGCGAGCAATGACGCCCGGCATGGTTATCGCCGTGCTTGGCGCGGTGTTCATCGCGCCGTTGCTTTGGGCTGCGGTGGTTGCGCTGGCGCGCCGCGCTGCGATTGGCTGGGGCGTTGTCGAACCGTTGGGCGATGCCCACGAGAAGGCGGTGTTGGCGCTGATGCTGGCGCCGATTGTGTTCGGTGCTGTGCTGCTGTGCTTGCCGCAGGAAGCGATCTACGCGGCTGCGCCGCCGCCGCTGCTGAATTTTGGTGATCTCGCAGGTGGCGCCACGAAGCTCGAACCAGGCGATTTCCGCGAGCCGTTCGACTGGATCTCATTCTTAGGCGCAGCTCTGCTCGTTGCTTATCTGCTGGGCGTCGCGCGCTTTGCGGTGCCGTTGATCGCGGCGCACGTGCGCCTGCGCAAATGGTCAGCCGCCGCGACGGCGCATGCGGAGATTCCGGACGTCTATGTGTCGGACCATGCCGCAACGCCGCTGGCGGTTTCCGGCAAGCGCGTGTTGTTGCCGCGTACGCTGGCCGAGACTCTCTCGTCTGCGCAGATTGATCTCATTGTCGCGCACGAGCGCCATCACCATGCGCGCGGCGACGTTGCCTATTATGCGGCGTTGGCGTGGGTGGAAGCGCTGCTGTGGTGCAATCCGTTTGTCTCCGCGCAAGCGCGCCATTGCCGCCTCGCGGCTGAGCTCGATTGCGACGCGGCAGCTACGGGGTCAGCTCCGGAGCTACGGAAAACCTACGCGCAGACATTGCTTGCCGTGTTGAAGCACAGCGCCAGCAACGCCGTGCCGGTTGCGCCGGCCGTCTTTTCTCACAGAGCCGCAGGGGAGCATCACATGCGCATTCTGAAGATCATGAAGACGGATGCCGGCGCTGCGAAGCGCACGCCTTGGCTCGCCTATGTTGCGGCGTTCGCGCTCGTCGCGCCGGTCGGGTTGACGCAACTCGCGCTGGCGCAATCCAGCACCGGCGCTTCCGATCAGTTTGCGCTTACGGCGCCAGCCTCGGCCAGAGGGCAGCGGCCTGCGGATCGCTCGCCGCTGGAGTTCGATCGCTCGATGTTCTCGCATCGTCCGCTTGAGGGGCGGATCACGGGCACGTTCGGCGCGCGGCCGGATGCGTTCACCGGTGAGATTTCATTTCATCCGGCTGTCGATATCGCAGCCGCGATGGGCGCGCCGATCTACGCGCCGGCGGACGGACGTGTCATCCGCGTCACCAGCAACACCGACTATGGCAACATGATCGAGATTGATCACGGCGATGGCTTCGCGCTTCGCTACGCGCATCTCAGCGCGTTCGATGTACGCGAAGGTGATCGTGTTCGCGCCGGCCAAGTCATCGGCCGCGTTGGCAATTCCGGCCGCAGCTCAGGCACACACCTGCACATCGAAGTGTGGCGCTACGATCGCGCCTGGGATCCGCACATGGTTCTCGATCTGCCCGCGGGGTGATCACGGCGAAGCGGGCGTGACCAGCGAAACGCGTGCTCTGCTGCGCGAGCGGCCGTCACGCTCCAGCCGGAGCAAACCAGCAGGCGTGTTCAAGAGTGCGCTTCCATCGGCTTCGGTTTGGATTCGCTTGAACGCGCCGACAGCGAGGATTGGCCGGCCGCCTAAGCGCAGCTGCACATCAACGTGCGAACTGCCCCAGCTGCGGAAGATGTATTCGGCGCGCAGGTCTGAGTGAACGTCGATGGGCCGCTCGTCGATAACCGGATCAGGCACGGGTGGCGCTGCTGGGTTCACTTGCGCCGAGATCGGCAAGTAGGGGTTCGTCGGTTCGCCCGCTTCCCACCACCCGCGCGATGTTTGCAGAATACACTTCGTGCCAGCGTCGATATTGCGTGCGCTGCGCGCGAAGCACCACATGTCGCCCGCAGGGCCGCCGATCGGCGCGTATTGGCCAGCGTAATAGCCCGGCACGCCAGCGGGTAGCACGCTCACGAGCGCGAGATTGCGGCGCAGATCGTTTTGCAGAACGCCAGTGCGAGCGTGGCTGACGCCCATCGAGATGATCGCGTCGCCGCGGTTGACTTGCGCGGCAATGCGCACATCGTCGGCCTCGAAGCGAAGCGCGTCTTGCATGACGATGAGATACGGATCGAGCGGAGGTGGCGCGCTGGTTTGGGCCGACGCCGATTGCGAGAACAAACACATAGCCGCCGCCAGAACGGTCACAATCCGCATCACGTTCTCCCCACTTGTGGCGGGAGTAGGCTGCGGCAGCGCGCGCCAGTCAAGCCGCGGACTTCAACGCCATCGGCGGCGCGTCCGAATGCGGCCAGCGCGGGGGAGCTTTCTCGTGCTCCATGGGGCCACAAGGAGAGGCGAGCATGCGCGTTTCGGGAATTCCGACTGAGCAGTTTAATTTCTTTCGCAGCGGAGGCGCTGACGCGAATGGCCAAGCGCCTATCGTTGTGAAGGCCGAGGGCGGCGCCAATCCGTGCCGGCATTGCTTGGGCTTGATCGCGGATGGCGAACCGAAGCTGGTTCTTTCCTATCGGCCCTTCGACGCGCCGCAGCCTTACGCGGAGACGGGGCCGATCTTTCTGCATCAGACAAAGTGCGAGCGGTACGAGAGCGATGAACTGCCGCGTTGGTTCGCGTTCCTCGATCCGGCGGCAATTCGGGGGTACGGCGCGGACAATTGGATCCGCTACGATACCGGCCGCGTAGTTCGCGGGAGCGAACTGGGAGACGCCGCGGCGGCGATCCTGGCGGACGCGAGCATTGGTTACGTACACATCCGTTCGCGGTTCGGCTGCTTTCAGTGCCGTGTCGATCGCGACTGACGGGAATGCGCTATTCCGTAACGATGTAAGTCGTCACGCCACCGCCCGGGATCTCAAGGATACCTTCCCCAGCGAGGCGATCCGTCACGTTGGTGTAGAAGAAGTGATACCACCAGATCAGATACTCCTCGAAGCTGACGCTCACCGCATAAGGAGAAGCGTCGTAGACAGCCGCCAACGCCGCGCGCTCGCCATTGAGGGCGGTGATAAGGTCATCTTCAATGAGTGCGGCAATCCCGTTCAAGGCAACATAGTCCGCTTCGCGCAGAACCGGGACACATACGGCGCCAGACTCGTTCATGAGGCCGAGCGACTGAAATCCTGCTCTCTCCGAAGCGGACACGGGCGCGCCTCGCGCCGCGTTCGCAAGTGTGCGTGCGAGCATGGCATGCGCAGCCCGGGGATCACCTTCACCAACGCCAAACAGCGCTTGAAGTTGTGCAGTGTCGAGCGAGGGCAGTCGAACGCCCGCGAGCCGGCGATTGCCGTAAAGTCCGATCGCTACATCGCCGTAATTGAAAAACTGATTGCCGTAGATTCCAAACGCTTCCAAGTCGCTTTCAGCCGGACGCGCCATAAGGGTGTAGTAGTAACGACCACCGCTGCGCTGTGGCCGCTCCACACCAAGCCATCGGCGCTCGACTGTGTTGATCTGCCACGAATCAAGCAGGACGTCGCTGAGGATGAAGAACGCCGCCTGTGACCAGTTGAGGCTGCCGAGATTGCCTATGTTGCCGATCGCAGCGCGCACGGCCGGTAGATGCTCAACAATTATGCGCGCGGCGGCCGCTGATACACGCGGCGAGACACCGAACCATCTGCGTCCATCTTCCAGGCTCACAAGCAGAACCGCAGGGATCGGTCCGGCCGGCCCGTCCTTGACGAAGCCACGCTGTCGCAAGGCGGCGACCACTTGCTCATTGCCGGCAGCGATCTCCTGGCCCTGATGAAGGGCGACAAGCACTTCTGTGTTGGCTTGCGCCTCTACATTGAAGTCCGGGCGGTTGGCGCCGGACGAGATCATGTGGTGCTCCCAGACGATGTTCGTCTCCGAGCGGCTATGCGCACACCCAGCCGCTGCCGCGGCGGCCAAAAATACGCGTCGATCTATTTGCGAAGACATGTGGCTCCCTCCGTGGGAGGGATGCCCGCTGTGCGCCATTCGGATGCGAATGGGCCAAGTTAGACGGAAAGCGTCGCCAGCAGGCTCAGCCCGCTTCCTTCGCCTTCGCGGCGCGCTTGCGCTCGTTCGGGTCGAGATAGGCTTTGCGGATGCGGATCGCGGCCGGCGTCACTTCCACCAGTTCGTCGTCTTCGATCCAGGCCATGGCTTGTTCGAGCGTGAGGCGGCGAGGCGGCGTGAGGCGGATGGATTCATCCTTGCCTGAGGCGCGCACGTTGGTGAGCTTCTTGCCCTTCAGCGGATTCACGTCGAGGTCTTCGCCGCGGCTGTTCTCGCCGATGATCATGCCTTCGTAGACGTCTTCGCCGTCGGCGATGAACATCTGGCCGCGCTCTTCGAGATTCCACAACGCGTAGGCGGTCGATTGGCCTTTGTCGTTCGAGATCAGCGCGCCGTTGCGGCGGCCGGGAATTTCGCCTTTCCACGGCGCCCAGGAGTGGAAGAGGCGGTTCATGACGCCTGAGCCACGCGTGTCGGTGAGGAATTCGCCGTGATAGCCGACCATGCCGCGCGACGGCGCGAGCATGACGAGGCGCGTCTTGCCGCCGCCTGACGGACGCATGTCCTGCAGTTCGGCTTTGCGGATGCTCATCTTCTCGATGACGACGCCGGTGTATTCGTCATCAACGTCGATGACGACCTCTTCGACCGGCTCGAGCGTTTGGCCGTTTTCGCTGCGCGTCAGCACCTTCGGGCGCGACAGCGAAAGTTCGAAGCCTTCGCGGCGCATGGTTTCGACCAGCACGCCAAGCTGAAGTTCGCCGCGGCCGGCGACTTCGTAAGCGTCTTTGTTCGCGGTCTCGGTGACGCGGATGGCGACGTTCGATTCTGCTTCCGCCAGCAAGCGCGCGCGGATGACGCGGCTTTGCACCTTATCGCCAGCGCGGCCGGCGAGGGGGGAGTCGTTGATCGAGACGGTGATTGCGAGCGTCGGCGGGTCGATCGGCGTTGACGGCAGCGGTGCGCTGAGTTCGATCGAGCCGATGGTGTCGGCGACCGTCGTATCGGTGAGGCCGGCGATAGCGATGATGTCTCCGGCTTCGGCGCCCTCGACTGGAACGCGCTTCAAGCCGCGGAACGAAAGCAGTTTCGTCAGGCGGCCGCGCTCGATTTCTTTGCCGTCACGCGTCAGCGACTTCACGCTGTCGCCAACTTTCACGCGGCCGGCTTCGACGCGGCCGGTCAGCACGCGGCCGAGGAAGTGGTCGGAGTCGAGCATGGTGACGAGGAACGCGAACGGCTCGTCCTTGCGTGCGATCGGCTCTGGATCCGGCACGTGGCGGACAATGAGTTCGAACAGCGGCGTGAGATCTTTGTTCTCATCGCTCATGTTCACTTTGGCCCAGCCCTCTTTGCCGGAAGCGTAGAGGATCGGGAAATCGGCTTGCTCGTCGCTGGCGCCGAGCGCGAGGAAGAGTTCGAAGATTTCGTTCAGCGCTTGGTCGGGGTTGGCGCTCGGGCGATCGACTTTGTTGAGCACGACCATCGGACGCAAACCGCGCGCCAGCGCTTTCGAGAGCACGAACTTGGTTTGCGGCATCACGCCTTCGGACGCGTCCACCAAGATCACGCAGCCATCGACCATGCCGAGAATGCGTTCGACTTCGCCGCCAAAGTCGGCGTGGCCGGGCGTGTCGACAATGTTGAGACGATACTCTTCGCCGCCCTTGTCCCAGAGGATCGAGGTGCACTTGGCGAGAATGGTGATGCCGCGCTCGCGCTCCTGATCGTTGGAGTCCATGGCGCGCTCTTGCCGGGCCTCGTTGGCGCGGAAAGCGCCGCCTTGGGCGAGCAATTGGTCGACGAGCGTGGTCTTGCCGTGGTCGACGTGGGCGATGATCGCGAGGTTACGGAGGCGCTCGGCCATTCTCAGCAGCTTTCTGGCGGGAAGCGGAGGCTTCTGCCCGCGATGGGCGCCTGCTTCAACGGCAGGCGTGTGGATTCCTTATGCACGAGCCATCCATAACTGCATGTGTGCAAGTGCAATATGAAGCGCTCGTATAAAAAGAACAAATAAAACAGTTGTGTAGGTGATTTTACAAAAACGTGACGCGCGGTTCAACTTGCAAATTGCTGCAGTGCGAAATAGGTTTGCGGTGTTGCGGGGTTTCGCGATCCCGCTCCCGCCCTATCGGGCGTTTCCTCCCTATTATACCTCCAACCGCCGGGCTCACCCCCGGCGGTTTTTTCTTACGTGCGCTGACACCGGTGTCGGCAATTGCGTTCGCTACCGCCGGCGAGACGCTGGCGGTCCAGAAGGTGGAGAGCCCGGAGCGCGTGGGACGCGCTGAGGGTAGTGCTAGATGCGGCTTGCGCCGCCGCGTGTCGCCACGCGCTCCGGTGCAATTGGTGGACGCCGGCTCGGCACGGGGAGGTTTTTCACTCCCTTGGCTCGAGCGCCGGCGGCGTGCGGGACGTTGTGTTCGGCAACGTGTCCGGTGCGCTCCCGGCCTTTTTATCGGACGGGCTTCCGCGCCGTTTCGTACCGGCGCATCACGCTCAACTGCATCGCTTCGACGTTGGTGCGAACAGGGATCCAACTGCTCTCCGATCGACGCGACGCGCTGAGTGTAAGCGCAATCCAGCGCTGTAGGATTGAACGGGCTCGTATCCCGCAAGTTGGAGCGCGGGCTTCCAAGCCCGCATCGGTGTTTCATCCTGAAAAGCTTGAGCATTGCGCGCTTGGAAGCGCGCGCTCCAACCTGCAAAGGCCCGTGCGTATGCGCTGGATAGAGTGGCGCTTCACGTCGACTTTGCGCGGACGCGATCGAAGATCTCGGTGACGTCCTCTGTCACTGCCTCGCCAAAGTCGCTCATCTCGTAGAGCGGACGGATGTCGATATCGCTCGGGCCGGGCATCGGATTCGGGCAGCGCTTCACCCATTCGACGGCCTCAGCCATGTCCTTCACTTCCCACAGCCAATAGCCGGCGACGATTTCCTTGGTCTCCGTGAAAGGCCCGTCGATGACGGTGCGGTCGAGGCCGTTGAAATGCACGCGCTTCGCATGTGAGGTCGGCTTCAAGCCGTCGCCGCCGACCAGGATGCCGGCGTCCGCGAGCGCTTCGTTGAACTTGCCCATCTCGGCCAACGCTTCGGGCGTGGGCATGACGGCGGCTTCGCTATCAGCGGTGGCTTTGACGAAAACGATGACGCGCATGTTGGCTCTCCTTGCTGCTTTTGTAGCAAGGACGAACGAGCCGCGCTGCTCCCGACATCGCCACTGGTGGAAAAGCTATCTCATGCGGCGCTGGGCGTGTTCGTAGACGGCAAGGTCGCTGGCGATGCGGGCGTAGAGGTGTGGATCGGCAAGAAAATCCTTGCGTGACATCACCGCGCCATCAGGTGCTCGCGTTTGGTTGAGCCAGGTTTGGCCGCGCACGATCTTCGTGCGGGTGGCCTTGGCTATGCGTGGCAGCGCTTCGCTTAGGTTGCCCACGCTGGCGATGAAGTCGAGCTGGTCCAAGTGATCGCAGGCGATGTCGGTGTCGGCAGCGCAGACCGGCGCGAGAGGGTAGTAATCGTAGGCGAGCGTGCGGGTCATCGCGTTGTCGGTCATGGCGCGAACGCCGGGCTCATCGCTGAGGCAAAATTCCTCGAAGCTTGTGCGCGTGGCGGTTTCGGCAAGTTTCGCGAAAGCGGGATGCGCGATGCGGCGCGGCTTCCGCGCGAAGGCGTATAGTGCGCGCAGGCGGTCAAAGGGTTCACGCAAGATTGTGAACGTGACCGCGCCTTGGCGCACGCGCTCAAGCGTGTTCCAGCCGAAGTGTCCGGCGACGTATTGCGCCTTCTTGGCGTCTTCGATGACGCTCGCCTCAGACGTGTTGCCGACGACGGAGTCGAGCAGCACGCTGCGCTTGGTGCGTTTGCCGCCGAAGTTCGACTTGAAATGGTGATTGATCGACGTGCCGCCACACTTTGGGATGTGCAGAAACACGACGCGCGGCGGGCCGTTGTTGGTGAGGCGGCCCAGATGAAAAGCAAAGCGTGGCTCAAGCGCTGCGAACATCCCGCGTCGGTAGCGGAGGCTATCGACGCGGTTTGTTCAGAGTGATGTCAAAGTGTTGCAGTTCACACTGCACAATTTCTCAAATGCGTAAGCTTGTGTCGGGCGCACACTCCGCGCGCGAGTGCGCGCATGCGGGCTAAACGAGGCTCTTGTGAAACGCCGCGGCGCTCAAGGCTTCCGCGAGGCGGCTCATATCGGCACGCACGCGGGCATAGCCGTTGGTTCGCTCAAGCGTGCGTTCATCGACGTAGAGCGCGCGGTTGATCTCGACTTGCAACGCGTGCACGCGCGCGGCGGGGCGGCCGTAGGTTTGCGTCGTATGACCGCCGGCGAATGGTGTGTTGCGCGCGACGCGATAGCCCAAACGGCGCAATGTTGCTTCCGCAAGGCCCGTTACTGAAGGATGGCACGAGGCGCCGAAGCGATCGCCAAGCACGACGTCAGGCGCATGTGAGCCGCGCGCGTTGTTCGGCATCGAGTGGCAATCGATCAGCACGGCGCAGCCGAATTGCTCTTTCGTCTCGGCGACGAGGTTCTGCAGCAGCGCGTGATAGGGGCGGTGGACGGCGTTGATGCGCCGCTCGGCATCGCTGAGCGACAGCTTGCGGCGATAGATGCTTTGGCCGTCGCCGCTGATGCGCGGAATGGCGCCGAGGCCTGCTTGCACGCGCGCGGAGTTTGATTGCGGCGAAGGCGGCGGCCGTTCGTCGAACATGTCCGGATCGAGTTCGGCGGGATCGCGGTTCAGATCGACATAAGCGCGCGCGACCGTGCCGGAGAGCACGCAGGCGCCGTGTGCTGCGGCGCCGGCGAAGATTTCATCGACATACGCGTCCTCCGAACGGCGGAGGCTGATCAGGCTGACGCGCGCGTCGGCCAAAAGTTCTGGCGGGTAGCGGCGCCCGCTATGGGGGGAGGCGAAAATCAGCGGCGACGTGCGCCGCAGCGGCTCGATCAGAACGAATGGCGGCTCGCTCAATGCAGCGGCTTGGCTTTCGCCGTCCGCCGCGGCAGGCGCCGCGTTTGAGCCGAGGTCTGTCGAGTCCATGCCCTTGTATTGTTCGCACCGCTTAGCACGGCGTCAATCTTTACGCCTGTTTACGAGCTGTGTGTGACGGTTCAGCCGCCCTTTACCCGAATTATGCTAGGCGTTACCGATTGATGGGGGCCGGAAGTTCCGGAGCTGCTGGCGAATGGCGCGTATTCTACTAGCCGAAGACGATGACTCGCTCCGGGGATTCCTGGTGTCGAGCCTCTCGCGTGCGGGGCATGACGTTACCGGCTTCGGTGACGGCGACGCCGCCTGGGAAGCGCTTGAGCACGGCTCGTTCGACCTGCTGCTGACCGACATCGTCATGCCGGGCCTCGATGGCATCGAGCTGGCGCGCCGTGGCGCGGAGGCCGATCCGGCCATGAAGATCGTGTTCATCACCGGCTTCGCGGCTGTGGCCCTATCGGCCCAAAGCCAGGCGCCGAAGGATGCGAAGGTGCTGTCTAAGCCCTTCCATTTGAAGGATTTGGTCGTCGAGATCGAACGGGTGATCGCGGCGGCTTGAGGAATCTCTGGAGGGCCTGTATAGGCGCTCCACCCAACGCATTGGGTCTTGGCTTGACCAGGACAAAGGGCGCGTAGCTCAGCGGGAGAGCACCACGTTGACATCGTGGGGGTCACAGGTTCGATCCCTGTCGCGCCCACCATCTTTTCAACCACTTAGCTTGTAAAACTTTCGGCAAATTGCCGTGAACGCCTGCCGAACGTGTAAAACTTTTTCGAGGTGGTCGTGACGCGCAATCACGTTGCGATCTGCCGCGGGGACTCTCTCTTTGGCGCACTCATAGCTGCTTGTGCTCTTGTCTCGTCAGACGAAAGTCGCCGTCTCGCCAACGAGCCGGTGGACCGAAGGCAGGAGCCATGAGCGATGAGAGGTTTAGGCGCATTTCAGGCGGCGCAGATGAAAGCGCGCGACGCGCGGATATTTGCACTCTGTCAGCACCTGCGATCTGCAATTGATTTGTTCGAGCAGATAGCGGCTGAACCGTTTAGCACGCCGGAGGTTCAGGTGCCGGAGGTGCGGAGCGTGCCGTCGCCACCTCAGCAAGTTGCTCTGCCCGCCGAGAAACTGACTTACAATCTCAAAGAAGCTGCGACGGCGTTGGGCATCGGCAAGACAACGCTCTACAAGGCCATCGCAGAGCGAAGACTGCGGGCGATAAAACTCGGAAGCCGTACCCTAATTCCATCGGAGGATCTTCGCGCCTGGATCGCGGCGCAGCCGATGAGGTGAAGGACGATCAACCTTGCTGCTTAGCGTCTAGTTGAGACAGCTTGCTCATCGAATTAGGTCGCGGCGATCAATAGCCGCACGTCGCTGCGCGAGATCGAGCGCTACGCCAAGGCGGCTGAGCAGGAGCAGCTGGCCGCGGCGATTGAAGACCCGTTCGATTGAACGTGGAAGGCTGTCCGATTGAACTCGCTGACGGCGCGGACAGTCTGATGTCGGACCCAAGCTGGTCCTTGGTCGAAGGGCAGTGCTGATCCAGGATAGTCTCTCGACGCGAAGGTGCGGCGCTGTCCAGCCACTCATTGGGCGTCCTCTAGCGCTCGCCGCTCTTGCCAGCTAGCGTTCGCCCCGGCGCGGCTAGGGCAACTCCCGAGAGCCCAGCACCTCGCTTAGGGCCGCCGCGCTGCATTGTTCTGCGAGGGCGTCGAGCGAGGGTGGCGGTTGGCCGACGTTTTCATCTCGTACAAGCGCGAGGATCGTGATCGCATTGCGCCGCTGGCACGTGCATTAGAAGCGCGCGGTTACACGGTTTGGTGGGATCTCGAACTTGTGGCCGGCCAGAAATGGGCAAAGCAGATCAAAGCTGAACTGGATGCGGCCAATTGTGTAGTTGTCGCGTGGACACGCGTCAGCGTCGCCGATGATCGGACCTACTCTTCTGAATTCGTAGAGAACGAGGCCGATGAGGCGCTGCGGCGCGGAGTGCTGGTGCCGGCGCTTATGGACCCGGGGCGCATCGCCTGGACGCATCAGAAAGTACAATATGCATCTTTGATCGACTGGAGCGGCGAACCTGATCATCCGGGTCTTGCTGCCTTGATCGCTGGTGTTGTTCGGCATGCTGGTGCGCGTGCAACCCCCGAGGAAGTGGAGTTAGATGCGTGGAGCGCGATTGAGAACGCCGACACTGCCGAGGCGTTTCGCGAGTTTGTCCACGACTATCCAAAAAGCCGCTTCGTCGCTGTTGCACGTAGCCGAGCCGCAGATTTGGAGGAGATCGCCGCGTGGGCAAGTCTGGGTGAGGAACCGCATGCGGCTGCTCTTAGGGAGTTCTTGCTGCGCTACCCCGTTGGTCGCTTTGCAGAGGAAGCTGCTGCCAAGATTGAGACCTTGGAACGGGAAGAACACGAGCGGCAAGCCAAAGAAGAAGCGGAACGCATCAGGTTAAAAGCGCTGATAGCGGAGCAAGAGGCGCGTGAAAGACGTGCTCAGGAAGAGGAAGCGGAACGCGCGAAACTGGCGGAGCAAGAGGCGCTCGAAAGACGTGCTCAGGAAGAGGAAGCAAAACGCGCGAAACGGGTGGAGCAAGAGGCGCTCGAAAGGCGTGTCCAGGAAGAGGAAGCGAACGCGCGAAAACTAGCGGAACAGGAGGCGCTCGAAGGGCGTGTCCGGGAAGAGGAAGCAGAACGCGCGAGACAAGCGGAGCAGGAGGTTCGCGAAAGACGTGCCCAAGAGGCAGCGGAACGCGCGAGGCTAGCGGAGCAAGAGGCTTGCGAAAGACGCGTCGAGGGCGATGCTCATTCAGCTCTACGGGAAGGGCCGTCAAAGAGCTATAAGCACAGAGGTTGCTTCGCCGTCGTTGTGGTTATCGCGGTCATCGTGGTTGTGGCCGCGATACTTATCGCCCAGTTGCCGAGTGCGCTCCAAGCTCGCAATCCAGAAGCGAATGCTGGTCCAAGTGAAGAATTGCGGCCAACGGCACCAACTTCAGATTTTGGTCTCGAGTTCTATGATCTGAGAGTGGAGCGTGATTTCGTGGGTGCGACGCCAGTCCTTATTGTCAATGGCGAAGTACGCAACATCTCGAATGAAGCGAGGATGGTGCCGCCAGTGCGCTTGTCGCTGCGAGAGCGCGGTGGTCGTGAGGTGCTTCATCTTATCCGTGTGATCAGCGAGCGGTCCCTTGCGGCTGGATCCGGAATACCCTTTCAATTTCGTGTCGAAAGTCCTCCCGTTGAGGCTGTCGATATAGAGACCACTTTTGAAGCCACGCCTCCTGAACAAGCATCCTCGCCGTCTCTCAACGCCACTTCTCTGGAACGAGCGGCAGAAGATGGAAATTTGATCGCGCAATACGAACTGGCACTACAACGGATCAGCGCTGGCCGTACTTCAGAGGGCATCGCCATGTTACGCGGCGCTGCCGACCGTGGATTCCCGATGGCGCAGTACCGCCTGGCTAAACTCTATGAGCGTGGCGAAGGTGTGCCTGCCGATCTCACGACTGCGCGGCAATGGACCGAACGCGCGGCAGCGGCGGGCAACCGCCGCGCCATGCACGATCTCGGTGTCTATTTCGCGCGTGGTGAAGGTGCCCCATTTGATGAAGCAGCTGCGGCTCGCTGGTTCCGCCAGGCTGCTGAACTCGGCGTCGCAGACAGTCAGTATAATCTCGGCGTGCTTTATCAGCAGGGACGCGGAGTCGACGCGAACCCCAACGAAGCCCTTTTTTGGTTCTTGGTCGCAGCGAGGCAAGGCGACCGAGATGCCGCCGCGCGCGCGACGGAGCTAGAGGCTGATCGGACGCAGGCGCAGGTCCAGCAGGCGCGCACCCTTGCTCAGGCCTTCCAACCCCGCGCCGCCAGCGCTGTGGCGAACGGTGTTTTCGGTCCGCGTCCTTGGGCGACAGCTGAGCGCCCATGATCTCGCAGCACTTGTGCGCCTCGTGGGATGATATGATCCTCGAGTGCCCTTTGTGGGTGAAGGGTGTGAGGCAGTGAGCATGAATTCTCAGGACCTTCTATTCCTCAAGATACTTCTGCGGCTCCGAGAACTCCGCGCCATTCACACTGACACGCCAAACGCGGACTTGATTGTCGAGCGAATATTTGTCGACCAAGGAAGCGACTTGGTGCTTAGGTCACCCCTGGATCCTTTAGTGGAGCTGGGCTTAGTTCGGCGCGTGTCCGTGCTTGGTGGCTCGTGGCAATGGACGGTTTCGGCTGAAGGGGACGCCCTGATCCGGGAGGCATTGGCTGCAGTTGGATCAGACCCTTGGTGGGTGAGGGTGGATGACAGTCGGCTATGTCTTAGCACTGCATGGATCGCGCCAAACTGACTTACGAAATCCGATCCGACTCACATTGATGAAACTTCGCGCCGCTTCATCGGCAACTTCGTGGCGAACTTCAGCGCTCGACGACCGGGCGCAGCCAATCTATCACGCCCAAGGGCAGTTATAGCTGACGGTTTTCTCAGGCTGCGCGCAGCAAAGCATCGCCCGTCTGAATCAGCAGGTCGGCTGCGATGATGCCAACCGCGCTTGCAAGTAGAAGTGGGATGGCATTGCGATTGTAGCGATAGAGGATCACTGTCGTTGCGATTAGAAGTGTCATCGCGAACCCGAAAACGCACCAGAGTATGAGCGAGCCACGAATGGCGTCGCTGACAGCTGCGGCGTGCGCCAAAAAGAGCAGAAGCGCGAACGTGCCGACCAAAAGACGCTGAGCCCAGGCTCGCGTCGGCCCCAACAGCAGGAGAAGGGTCAGCATCACCCACACAATCGCACTGACAAAGAACGCGATCAGGTTGCGTTCGGGCGTACGCGCCTCTGGCTGACCGGCAATGCGTTCTACGTAGAACTGATAGTCATACGTCAAAAAGAAGATCGCGCCGAGAACCACCACGCACACCCAGTAGATCTGCGTTGGTACCGGCGTCTGCGTAGACGCGTTGGTAAAGCGCGGACCCAAGAGCCGTTGCACAACAAATGCGGCGACGACGGAGGCCAGCATAAGGAGCCCGAGGGACAGTTCGTCGAGAATGATCGTTGGAATATCCAGGTCGTAAAACCACGGGATGTGACCAAGCACGTATAGGACGGCCGCGTGCGAAATCTCCCTCCAGTTCGTGGCGAGCTCCCTCAGCCACTCCGAAAGGGGTATCGCGTCGCTGACGTGATGGATGATCGTTAGCGCCGGCAGCACCAAAAAAATGTTGCGAACAGCCTGCATGTAGATCTTACGCCCGCCTGTTGCGCCCGCACGATACTCGCGAGCAATCGACAACTTGCGACTTTAGCGCCATTTTTGACCGAGGCGAGGAGGGCATCTGGCATCATGGCGGGCAAAGGAATTTCTCGATGGGCGCTTTGGCTCATCGCTGCGCCCGCTGCGGCGACGCTCCTCTCGCGGATCAATGATGAAATCGGACTCTCGTCCTTTCTGAGTGAGAAGGTCAGAACGTGGAAGGATTGGACCCAAGAACTCTGGGGTCAGTTGTTCGCCTGGTTCGACGCATGGCTCAGACTGCCGGCTCCAACGCCTGGACAACGAGACCTTTTGACGTTGTCGGTGCTCTTGCTCGGCACCTCACTGTTCGCGTTGCTTGCCTCCTATGTGGAGAGGAAGCTGCAAAGACCGCCGCGGGAAGCGCAGGAGGCGCGGATCGACCGCTTCTACTACGCGGGCAGCTATCTCCTCTTGATCGCGCTTTTTGTCATAGGTCCCACCATGCGTGGCCTGGACCGTGAACTGGCAGGTGTAGGACCGTTGGAGTTGGCGGTCGTCCTCCCAGCCGTTGTTATTTTCACGATAGCGGAAGGGTATGCGTCTCAATTGCTGACGTCGACGCGGCCGATCAGCATCAGGATTGCTGCGGCGCTTTTGGCCTATTCCGTAGCGCTTTTCACCGCCTTCTTCGTCAACGCGGATGCGGCCGGCACATTCAGCCGACCAGCCGTGACGTCCACGACCTTGGTTGTGGCGTTCGTCTTTGCAGTGGCGTCGGTTGTCGTCGCGCGTGTTGCGCCTGCAGCGCTCTCTCGCGTCGTCCTCTTTGCGCTAGCTGTGTTCGCTACGGATTGGCTTTTCCGACTTTGGGGGGGCTGAGCGGAAGTTGGGTCGCGCGCCGAAACGCGTCTTATTGGTCGGGGATCGAATGGGTCGCGAGCGTACGGACCAACCCACCTGGGTTCGATTGATCACAACCGCTTTGGTCAGGGGGATCGCCGAAAAAGAAGCGGTTTACCCCAGCGACATTGAGGTCAATCGCTAGTCCTAAGCGTCGACTGAGCGACGAGCGGCTGGTGCACAGAATTGCCTGTTTGCGATGCCGCGCGTCCCGCCGTTGGCCATTCTGGAAGCGGTTCGCGACGGCCAGACGGATATTCTGGCGGTTCCCTGACCTTGCTTAGGATTTCCGACAACTACCTTGACCATTGCGCAGTTCACCTGGAGCGATCGTGTGACTTCGAACCTCGTTCGAACCACTTCGCCATTTCTTTTCAACGACCTAGATGTTTCGTTGGCGGCCGACCGAACCTCCAAATTTCCCGCCAATTCGAGACTGGTACGAAATGTATCGTCGCGGGCTTGCTCCGGTTGAATTTTCAGCGGAGCAACGGGCTGGGCGTGCTCACGCTTCGGATGGAGGGGAGCGCACGTTGCAAGGGCGATACGATTGAGGCTGGAGCAGATCATCGCGGGACTAAAGGTCCATGGCCTCGACGCTGACGGTGTCGCAGAGATTTTGGCTGCGCGGTGGATCGGCCAAGACGCATTGGACGTGGCCTATCGGGTGGGGGGCCAGACGCGCTCACGGATGGTGCTTCGCGCGGACGAAGAAGCGCTGTCGTCTCTTTCTGAGGCGGCGTCCGCTTTCGCTCTCGACGGAGACGGAGCGGTGTTCCGGCTTGCCGCCGAGGCGACGCGTATTCGTCTCGCACACTTGTTTGATCCGTACCTTGCTGTCCATGCCTCCAGGATCGAGGCTCTGCCGCACCAGATCACGGCTGTGTACGGCGAGATGCTGAGCAAGCAGCCGCTCCGCTTTTTGCTCGCCGATGATCCAGGTGCCGGCAAGACCATCATGGCCGGATTGCTGATCAAGGAACTCGTGCTGCGCGGTGACCTTGAGCGTTGTCTGATCGTCGCGCCTGGCAGTCTCGTCGAGCAGTGGCAGGATGAGCTTTCAGAGAAGTTCGAACTTGAGTTCGACATCCTGAGCCGCGATCAGGTGGAGACCTCGCGGACCGGCAATCCATTCGAGGAGCGCGACAGACTCATTGTGCGTCTCGATATGGCCGCGCGCTCGGACGAACTCATCGCCAAGCTGGAAGCGTCGCGCCCCTACGATCTCATCATCTGCGACGAAGCGCACCGAATGTCGGCCACCGTCTTCGGGACTGAGACCAAGTACACCAAGCGCTATTTGCTGGGTCAGCGCTTGGGCGCGCGGACGCGCAATTTGCTGCTCATGTCCGCAACGCCCCACAACGGCAAGGACGCTGACTTTCAGCTGTTCATGGGGCTGCTGGACTCGGATCGTTTCGAGGGGCGCTATCGTGAGGGCGTGCACAAGGTCGATGTCGGCGACCTTATGCGACGGCTAACCAAAGAAGAGCTTCGCCGCTTCGATGGCACTCCGCTCTTCCCAGAACGTCGAGCCTACACAGTTCGATATGCTCTCTCGGCGCCGGAGCAGGACTTGTACGAGGCCGTGACGCGGTATGTGCGCGAGGAGATGAACCGGGCGGAACAGTCGCTGGCTGATGACAAGCGCCGCCAGAACGTCGGTTTCGCACTGCAAATTCTCCAGCGCCGCCTCGCATCTTCGCCTGCCGCGATCCACGAGTCTTTGAAGCGTCGCTTGGCACGGCTTGAGGCGTGGCTAGCAGAAGAACGGAGTGCTGGTGCAGCGGCGGCCTCAAAATTGAAAACGGCGCTGCCCGATGTGCGGCTGCTATCAGACGCTGAGGATTACGAGGAAGCGCCGGAAGCCGAAATTGAAGCGGCTGAGGAAGAAGTCGTTGATCGCGCCACCGCTGCGCAGACCATCGCCGAACTAGAGGCCGAGATCGCGATCCTGCGCGATTTGGAGAAGCGCGCGGCTCGCCTTCGCGCATCCAATCAGGATGCCAAGTGGAGTGAGTTGGACTCTATCCTTGATGATCCTTTGGTGGTTGATCCCGCGACTGGCGGTCGCCGCAAGCTCATCATCTTCACCGAACCGCGCGACACGCTCGAATATCTCGCACTGAAGATCAGGAAGCGCATCGGGCGCGAGGACAGCGTTGCGGTCATTCACGGTGGCGTGCCGAGAGATCGTCGCCGTGCGGCAATCGCAGCCTTCAATGATGATCCTGCGGTGCGCGTGCTGATCGCTAACGATGCGGCGGGCGAAGGCGTGAACCTGCAGCGCGGCGCGCACCTTATGGTCAATTACGACCTGCCGTGGAACCCCAACCGCCTGGAGCAACGCTTCGGGCGTATCCACCGCATCGGCCAGACCGAAGTCTGTCATCTCTGGAACTTGGTCGCTGCCGATACGCGCGAAGGCGAAGTCTATGCGCGCCTGCTCGACAAACTGGAGGCGGCGCGCGCGGCGTTGGGTGGTCAAGTCTTCGACGTGCTGGGTGAGTTGTTCGACGGCAATCGTCTCCGCGATCTCCTCATGGAAGCCGTGCGCTACGGTGAGCGCGCCGACGTGCGGGCGCGCCTGTTCGAGTCGGTCGATGGCTCAGTTGATCGGGAGCGCATTGAGGCTCTGGTGCGTGAGCGTAAATTGACCCGAGAAGGCATGGACCCCGCGCAGGTCGCCGCGATCCGGGCGGAAATGGAACGTGCAGAAGCGCGTCGGTTGCAGCCTCGGTACGTAAAAGCGTTCTTCGAGGAAGGCTTCACACGGCTTGGCGGTGATCTGCGTCGACGCGAAACCGGCCGCTACGAGGTCACGCGCACACCCAGCGTCCTGCGCGAGCATGACCGCATCGTGGGTCGCTCAGATCCGGTGCTCGAACGGTACGCACGCATCTGCTTCGACAAGTCCTACATTCCCGGTGAAATCAAAGCTGCATTGGTTGCGCCGGGCCATCCGCTGCTCGACAGCGTCGTGAACCTCACGTTGGAGCGCCATCGTGGCGAGCTGAAGCGCGGCGCCATACTTGTGGATGAGAGCGACGACGGTGACACGCCGCGGCTGCTTGTCATGCTCGATCACACATTGCGCGACGGGCGGCGCGGTCGCGACGGCCAATTGCTCACCGTTTCTCGCAAGCTCCAGTTTGTGTTCCTTGACGCGAACGGCGCCGCTCTCGGTGGTGGTGCCGCACCTTACCTAGATTGCCGCCCCGCCAGCGATGAGGAGCGCATGCAGGTCGCGTCGGTGCTGGCCGCGCCGTGGCTCAAGACAGAGATCGAACGCCGCGCGCTTGCTTTCGCTGTCGAGCAGCTCGCGCCGCGCCACTTGCAGGAAGTGCGCGATCGCCGTCTGCCTGAGATCGAGAAGGTTCGCTCCGAGGTCGAAGCGCGGCTAATTCAAGAGATCAATTACTGGGATGCGCGCGCGGAAGAATTGGCTCTGCGCGAGGCAGCGGGTCAGTCGCAACGCCTCAACGCCGACAATGCACGGCGCATTGCCGAGCGTCTCGCTGAACGCCTGAATGTTCGACGCGCTGAGCTGGAGCGCGAGCGACAGATCATCGCCGAGACGCCGCAGATCGTTGGAGCGGCATTGGTCGTGCCTGCTGGCTACTTCCGCAAGGCCGCGCCCGCGCAGAGCACAAGCGGAGTGATGGAGCAAAACACCGATAGCGAGCGCATCGCTATGGATGCTGTCATGGCCGCCGAGCGAGCGGCGGGTCGGTCGCCGACCGACGTGTCGATGCACAAGGTTGGGTACGACATCGAGAGTCTCGATCCGAGCTCGGGCGCGCTGCTGTTTATCGAGGTGAAGGGACGCACGCCCGATGGGGACGCTGTCTGTTTCACCCGAAACGAGATGCTCACAGCCTGGAACAAGCCCGATGGCTATCGTGTCGCTTTGGTGCTTGTTGAGAACGGTTTCGCTCGCGATCCGTTGATTATTCACAGGCCGCACGAGGTGTTTGGGCCGGAACCCGGATTCGCCGAGACCGCGCGTTTCATCAAGACGGCTGAACTCATCGCCCGCGCCAGTGGCAAATCGGGCTAAGCAGAATCAATGACGACCACGCCCCGCAAGAAGCTGATCGAAGTCGCGCTGCCCTTGGAAGAGATCAACAAGGCGTCAGCACGTGAGAAATCTATTCGGCACGGCCATCCTTCCACGCTGCACCTGTGGTGGGCGCGACGGCCGTTGGCGGCGTGCCGCGCAGTTATCTTTGCGCAATTGGTGGACGACCCGAGTGCTTGGCCGGACCGCTTCCCCTCGCCGGAAGTGCAGGCCGAGGAACGCAAGCGGCTGCACGGTGTGATTGCGAAAATGGTCCCGTGGGAAGCGTCGAACAATGAAGCGATCCTGAACGAGGCGCGCTTCGAGATCGCGCGCTCCGTTGCGTGGGGCAAAAGTGAAGAACCCCCGACAAAACCAGCCGACGTGCTCGCCTATCTCCAGCAGCACGCGCCGCCGGTGTACGATCCGTTCTGCGGCGGCGGCTCCATTCCGCTGGAGGCGCAGCGGCTTGGTCTTCGTGCCCACGGATCGGACCTCAACCCGGTGGCTGTGTTGATCTCCAAGGCGCTTGTTGAGATTCCGCCGAAATTCGCAAGTCGGAAGCCGATCAATCCTGAGGCGTGCGCGAAGAAGGAGCTGGTCGGACGGCAATGGAAAGGCGCGCAAGGGCTCGCCGAAGATGTGCGCTACTATGGCCGCTGGATGCGCGAGCAAGCCGAGAAGCGCATCGGCCATCTCTACCCGAAGGCGAAGCTATCCGACGGAACTGAGGCCACGGTGATCGCTTGGATTTGGGCGCGCACAGTTCGCAGCCCAGATCCCGCGGCGAAAGGCGCGTATGTCCCGCTTGTGTCCTCCTTTGTGCTCGCATCCAAAGAAGGCAAAGGCGCCTGGGTCGAATTTGTGCCCGACAATGACGCAAAAGACGGCTGGCGGTTTGAAGTATGTCAGGGTCACCCTCCCGACGACCGTAAGAAAGAAGTCAAAGAGGGCACGGTCAGCAGGACCGGCGCTCGCTGCTTGCTGACTGGAGCGCCAATCCCCTTCGCTCACATCCGGGCCGAGGGGGCGGCGGGACGGATGGGCGAGCGGCTGATGGCGATTGTCGCGGAAGGTAGCCGCGGTCGAACCTATTTGTCGCCGGCGTCAGGGCACGAGGTTTTGGCGGCGGACGCGGTTCGCCCTGCAATGACGGAAATCGACCAAAAGTTGCCTCCGCGCCTTACTGGTGGCACTTGCGTTCCCTATGGCCTGGACACGTTCTCCAAGTTGTTCAGTCCGCGACAGTCAATAGCGCTAACGACGCTCTCCGACCTCGCGCGTGAGGCGCGGGCGCTTGTGCTAGCTGACGCGTTGGAGGCGGGTCTTTCCAAGGATGGAAAAGCGCTCGATGAGGGTGGTGCGGGTGCAGTAGCGTACGCCGATGCCATGGCGACCTATCTAGCCTTTGCGGTTTCGCGTCTCGCGAACTACTCGTCGACCCTGTGTGTTTGGAGTTCACACCCGAAGGATGAACTCGCCAAACAGGTCTTCATGCGCCAAGGCCTGCCGATGACATGGGATTTTGCTGAGACAAATCCCTTTTGCAGTGCCGGTGGTTCGGTCTCGAACGCCGTGGATTGGCTGGCGCGTGCGGTGGCGTTCCTCCGAGGAGACGCGCCCGGTAGAATCGAAAACCGCGATGCCGCAGCTAATCACCTGCCTGCCAATGTGGTGATCTCCACTGATCCGCCATACTACGACAACGTCGGTTATGCTGACCTGTCAGATTTCTTTTACGTGTGGCTCAAGAGAACACTTGGCGGCACGGATTTGGACTCAAGCATTTGGCCGGCTCTCTTTCGCCGTCTGGTGGTTCCGAAAAAGGAGGAGCTTGTCGCGCTCGCGCATAGGCACGCGAGTAAGTCCGACGCAGAGGTCCATTTTATGGATGGAATGCAATTGGCCCTCCGCTCAATGCACGACGCCTCGGAGGTCGACACACCGCTCGCGATTTACTACGCGTTCAAGCAGTCGGAGGCAGCCGATGACGGTGTGACTTCCGCTGGATGGTCGAGTTTCCTGCAAGCAATTGTCGACTCCGGACTCGCAATAGACGGCACTTGGCCGATGCGAATGGAGTTGACCACGAGTCTCAAGAGCACCGTCAACGCTCTCGCGTCGTCAATTGTGCTTGTCTGTCGCAAACGTCATGCTGCGCGCGCGATCGAACGCGACGAGTTCAAACGCATTCTTCGGCGCGAGTTGCCAGATGCTTTGTTGAAAATCCGCGCTGCTGGCGTAGGTCCTGTTGATATGGCGCAAGCGGCGATCGGGCCGGGAATGGGTGTTTTCACTCGGTATTCGGCTGTCCTTGAAGACAGCGGCGATGCGATGAAGGTCAAGGACGCGTTGAAGTTAATCAACGAAGTGCGCGACGAGATTGAGGACGAAGGCGACTACGACCTAGAGACGCGCTTTGCCGTCGAATGGTTTGCCGAGGCACAGTGGGAAGCCAAGGAAAGCGGACGCGCCATTCTGCTCGCCAACGCCAAAAACCTTGCCGAGTCTCAACTCGAACGCGCAGGCATCATAGACGCCCACGCTGGCAAGACGCGCCTTCGCCGACGCGATGAAATAGGCCCGAAGTACGATCCGGCAGACGACAAGACGCCGACAGTCTGGGAGCACGCCCAGGCGCTCGCCCATGCGCTGGAAACGGGCGGGCAAGACGCGGCGGCTTCGCTTTTCGCGAGACTGAACAACACGGAAGCGGTTCGAGCCTTGGCATATCGGCTCTACGGCCTCTGCGAACGCAAAGGCTGGTCGGCGGAAGCGCTCGTATGGAACCGCCTGGCCGAGGAATGGCGTCGCATCGAGGACTTGGCGGCGTCCTCGCCGGCGCCAGTTGCGACGCGCGAGGGTGATCTGTTCGGAGGGGCTGCATGAGCGAGGTCAAGGCTCGCCTCATCAAGGCGTATGACGCGTTCACCGCTGGCGCGCAGGCGCACGTGGCTTCGCGCATGGAAAAGCACTTCGGCAAGAACTGGAGGCAGTACGCCAGCGCCGCCAAGGGTGGCCCGGCCACCGGGCCGCTCGATGCGTATGGCTTGTTGAAGACGATGCAAGACAACTGGCGGGAGGCGTTTAACGATCTGCCGCGCCAAGCACGCAATCACACGCTCAACGCCCTGGACGGCCGTAACACGCTCTCGCACGCCATCGGCGATGTGTCGGCCGTCGATGCACTGCGTGCGCTGGACGCGGTCGCCGAAACGCTGGCTGCGCTAGGTGCGAAAGCGCCCGCAGCACAGGTCCGCACATTACACGAAGAGCAAATTCGCGCGGCGGGCCCAGCAGCCGCAGCTACGCCACCGCGAGCCGATCTGTTCGACACCGGCGTTGGCCGACTCAAGCCTTGGCGCGACGTTGCGATCCCGCACCGCGACGTGCTCGAAAGTCGCTTCAAACAGAGTGAGTTTGCGGCGGACCTAACCGCCGTCGATCTCGAAAAGGCATCGGAAGAGTACCAGGACGCGAACTCCTTCTATCGCATCACCTTCCTGACGGAGGGTATGAGGAAGGTGCTGTCACTCGCTGCAGAGCGACTGTCTGGTGAAGGCGGCGAACCGGTCGTGCTGCTGCAAACGGCGTTCGGCGGCGGCAAGACCCACACGATGCTTTCCATCTTGCACATGGCGAGCGTCGCAAAGCCTCGTGAACTGGATGGCCTCGATGGCGTCGTAAGCGAGCAGGTCGCCGCCAAGTGGAAACCCGCCAAGCGCTATGTGCTCGTTGGGACTGGCCTCGGCGCGAAGCAGCGTCAATCGCGCGATGATGAGCCGCCCCTCTACACGCCCTGGGGCGTCATGGCGTGGCGGCTCGCCGGGCAAGCCGGTTTGGACATGGTGGCCGAAGCAGAACGAGAGCGCGCCGCGCCGGGTTCTGAGGTCTTGGTCAAGCTGCTGAGTGCTGCCGCGCCGTGCTTGATCCTGTTCGATGAATTGGTGGCCTATGCGCGCGTGCTTTATGAGCGCGACTTCAGCCACTTCCTGAACTTCATTCAGTCGTTGACCGAAGCAGCGAAGATGGTTCCGGGCGCGCTGGTCGTCGGCTCGCTGATCGAGTCCGAGGTTGAGGCGGGCAACGACGCTGGTGTCGAGGCGCTGCGTCGTCTGTCCAAGATTTTTGGGCGGGTGCAGTCGGGCTGGATTCCGGCCAGCATGAACGAGAGCTACGAGATCATCCGTCGGCGGCTATTTCAGGAACTCGACGAGGAAGGCAAGAAAGCCCGCACCGCGACTGTTGGCGAATTTCACAAGCTTTACGTCAACTCAAAGAGCGAGTTTCCATCAGAAGCGTCGGAGGCCGCGTACAAAGCTACGTTGGCGCTCGCTTATCCGATCCACCCTGAACTCTTCCATCAGCTGTCGGCGACGTGGGGCCCGCTGGAGCGCTTCCAGAAGACGCGCGGCGTGCTGCGGCTGATGGCGAACGTAATCTACGCCCTCTGGCGACGCGAGGATCAAAGTCCGCTCATTCTACCGTCCTCCCTCCCGCTGACCGACGAGCGCGTTCGCGCTGGTGTGCTGGACCCGCTCCAAGGGCAGTACGCTTCTATTCTGGATGCGGAAGTGGAGGGCGATCAGGCTCGACCGCAACAGATCGAAGCGCGCCGAACGGGATACGGGAAGGCGCAGGCGATGACGCGTGCGGCGCGCGCTGTGTTCATCGCGACCGCTCCACAAGGAGGCGTCGGCAACGTGGGCATCACTGGCCCGCGCCTGCGACTCTCGTGCGCAACTCCCGCCGATCAGATCAACATCTTCGGCGACGCCCTTCGCGAGCTGTCCGAAACATCGGCGTATCTTTACCGGGACGGTGACCGTTATTGGTTCGCAACCACGCCAACGCTCAACCGCCTCGCGGCTGATAAGGCGCAAGCGCTGGAAGAGCGCCAGGTGGACGCTGCCATTGCTGTCGTTCTGCAAGACGACAAGCCCAAGGGCAACTTCAGTCGTGTCCATGCTGCGCTGGATGATCCAACGGGGACCGACGACGTTCCCACGCTCGGCTTGGTCATTCTGGACGCGCGCGCACCACACAGTCGGAACGCCGAAAGCAAAGCCCTGGCTCAAGCTGCAGACGTGCTTGAGCGACGTGGCTCTGGCCAGCGTCTCTATCGCAATACGCTCTTGTTCGCGGCAGCGGAGGAAGGCCGTCTTACGGAGGCGCGAAGCGCGGTTCGCAAATGGATTGCATGGCGCGACATCGTGAAGGAGGCAGACGGCGGTCTCCAGCTTCCACCGGCACAAAAATCCGAAGCAGTTCGTAAGGAGCGTGAGAGCCATGACGCCGCGAAGCGAGCGGTGCGTAACGCATGGACTCAATTGCTTGCTCCGACCAAGCCGGATACCGATGGCGAGAGCGCAGCCAAGGGCTACGAACTTCACGCGTCACCGATCCAGAATGCAGGTGACCGCTCGATTGCCGAGGCGGCCTACGACAAGGCCGTGCGGGATGGGTCGGTTGCCGAAAAGCTCGGCGGGAAAATCCTCGAACTCCAACTCAACCGCGTGATCGGTGACAACGATCACATTGCCGTCCGAGACTTGGTCGATTGGACCGCGCGCTACGTTCACATGAAGCGGATCAGGGATGAAGCGGCTCTAGCGCGCGCGGTCGAAGAACTGGTTGCGTCAATGGACGGAGGCTACGCGCTGGCGTCAGGCTACGATGCAGCGAGTGGCCGCTACTTGGGCGTGAAGCTCAACGCCGGTGTGTTCGTGGATCTGCGAAGTGATGTGCTTCTGGTCCGCCGTGAGCGCGCCTTGAAAGACGTCGTAAAGGAGGAGCAAGGTGCATCTGCTTCACAGGACGGAGGCGCTGGCGCGGTACCGATAGGAGATGACGCGCCGCCTACGACATCGACAGCCAAGCGTCCGACAAAGTTCTACGGCACCATTTCGCTCGATCCGACGAGGCCGGGACCGGTGGTAGCTCAGGTGGCACAGTCGGTCCTGGCGGAGTTAGCCCGGTCCGGTGGCGCAAAGATAAAGGTGCGCATCGACATCGAGGCGGAGCAGACAAGTGGGTTTGCGGACGACGTTGTTGAAGTCGTTCGGGCCAATTCTCAAACACTCAAGTTCGATGAGAGCGGCTTCGACTAGTTTAGCGGTGCGCCTGCCTCGGCGTTTCCGATTGAACCTTTACGCGGCTCGGATTGAAGGTCGTTGAGGAACGCAACGCGCGCGGCTTTGCCTTCCGTGGTGCGTGTTTGTTGAGTGCAAGCTCAGTGTGCTTCGCGCGTGAGCCCGGTTCTGTCTCGCGATCGCTCACCACTCGCTTCAAAATCAGGCCGAAGTCGTCGCGAGTGTGTGGAGAGTTTGCTGGTTGAACCGCATTATTTCCTCAACCCCCTCTATGCCCCATACCACTACCTATACCCCCACCCATACCAATACCAATAATACTACTACCCCCCCCTCGACCACACCACCAACACTACCAATACATCACATTAATTCTCTTCTCCCTTATCCGGAAAAACCAATAGCGAAATGCGAGGCGCGGGTTCGTGTCCGCGCCTCGCACTCAGTGCATCACCACAACGGGCGCGGGCGCGGCCGCTTCATCGGATCCAGCGGCCAAGTCTCGCGTAATGCACGCAGCCGTTCTTCGCGCGCCGCGTCCTGCGCCGCAGACACGCCCGGCGGAAGTTGCGCACGCACTTCATCGAGTGCACGCGCGCGCCGTGCAGCCTCAGTCGCCCGGTAGCCGTGTTCATCGAGCTCCCAGCCGCCGTCGAGTGCGCCCCATGAGCCTAGCGTCCACGTCGACACAAACGCGAACCGTTCCTCCAGCGCCGCGCGCCACACGGCCGACCCCAACGTATGGGAGGCCGACCAACGCCGCACGCGTGGCGGCAAGACCGTCGGCGTGCGCGGCTGCTGTGGCGGCACGCCCAACACCGTACGCAGCGGCCGGCGCAACCCCGCTTCATCCGCCACCACAATGTCGGCAGGGACGATGCGCCACAACTCGCGCACCAGCGACCAATGCGTCACATGCGGGCGCGCCCCCGGCGCGGTGCGCCACACGTCCGGTCCGAATTCATGCACCAACGCGCCGGCGGGCGACGGCAGAAAGTCGTCGACCAGCCACACGCGCGCGCGCTCGACCAACGCCGGCGGGATGTACAGGAGCAGATAGGTCAGTAACTCGCCGTCGATATAGCCTTCATGCTGGGCGAGCCAATGCAACCGAAACGCCGGATCACCCGCCCAATCACGCACCCGCATGCCGAGTTCGTGCGTCACGCGGGAAAACAGCGCCAACGCCGCGCGCGGGCCCGTCACGCCGTAGTCCCCATAGCGCAACACCCAACGGACGTTGAACCACACCCCGTACCTTTGCGGCAGCAAGGTCGCGGCGAGATACTCACCCGCCACCTCGCGCTTCGTCAGCCACAGGCCGCGCGCATTCACCCCCGCCGACACACGCGCCACGCGCGCCGTCGCCGACAACACGGCCCGTCGGCGCGGCGGCGCGGTCACCACCGGCGCGGCGTTCACGGGCGCGGGTGGCAGAACCACCGACGGCGGACACACGCGCCACGCAAAGTCCCACAACCGTACATGCAGATCGGTCTCGTCAAACACCTGCGGCGCGCACGCGGACCAATACAGGCTCCACTCCACCGCGCACCGATCCGGCGCAACACCCAACGCCGCCGCGCGCGCGACGACCGCCGCCGCAAAGTCCGCCAGGGCCGGTGGCGACACCGCGAGGAACGCCGCGCTGGTCGGACACGGCGACGCTTGCGCCGCCACGCGTTGGGCCACAAACGCCCACGCGTCGCGCACCGCTTGCGCCTTCGTGCCGGGTGACCCACGCCACACCGCCAACGCCGTGCTGGCATCTGCGACGCCGTTGCGCAGCAACCGTGTCAGCGCCGTCACCACCGTGTCCGCCCACGCCAGATCGACTGCGCCCGCCGTCGCCGCCACGGTCACCGGACCCAACGCCGCCACTTCGCCGAGCTTCTGCAGGAAGTCGCGCATTTGTCCCTGCGCCGCGCCCGCGAGCATGGCCAAAGCATCAGACTCAAAGGCGATGTTTTCCTGGGCGCAGATTTCGCGGCCATGCGTGATCAGCGCCGGCGTCGCCACCACGTCCAACGGCACGGCGAGACAACGCGACCGCAGCGCCGGCGTCAGGCGCTCCGGCCGGTTGGTGGCCAGAATGATCGCCGCGACACCCAAGAGTTCGAGGACGTTCAGCAGATTGTCCTGTGCCTCGCGGCTCAAGGCATGCGCTTCATCAATGAAGATTACGCGCCGGCGCGCGCCGCCGAGTGGCGCAGAACGGGCGACGTCATCGAGATAGGCGGCGGCGTCTTTGCCGCCCAGTCGCGCCGCATTCAGTTCCAGGAAGAACCACGTGCGCGCCGAGGGGTCGTCGAACTCCAGACACTTTTCGCACACCAGACACGGCGAACCGGACGGCGCGGGCGACAAGCAATTTAACGCGCGCGCCACGATCAGCGCGTTGGTCGTTTTGCCGACGCCGGGCGGGCCGCACAGCAACAGCGGCGTTGGCACATCCAATCGCAGTTGCGCCAAGATCGTGCGGATGGCGCGGTCCTGGTCCCGAACGTCCTCGAAAACGTGCGGGTGATACTTATGAACAAGAGACATTGAGCTTTGCTCCAAACGAGCCCGCGCACCACGCGCGAGGCCCAGGAGCCGAGACATCAAGCGCACCGCCGCGCGCCACGCACCACCGATTTTCGCGCAACTTCGCCACGCGCCGACTGAACCCGTCACATGGCGACATCGACCCAAAACAAGGCGCAGCAGCGTGACATCGACAACACGAACGTGTCGTCGACTTCACCCGCCGCCGCGCGCGGCAGCATCGCCGCCCGCGTCACCGCAAACATCATCGACGCGCTTAACAACGGCGTTCGTCCCTGGGTCCAACCGTGGGACAGCGCCGCCGCGCTCGGTTTGCCGCTCCGACACAACGGTCTCGCGTACAAAGGCATCAACGTCATCGCGTTGTGGGCGGCGGCGCAAACCCACGGCTACACATCCCGCCATTGGCTGACATTCAAACAAGCGCTGGCGCTCGGCGGAGCCGTGCGCCGCGGCGAACGCGGCCAGCCCATCGTCTTCTACAGCGACGGCGCGCCCGCCGAAGACGGCGAGGGGGATGCGCCACCGCCCCGACGCGCTCTGCTGCGTTCGTACGTCGTTTTTAGCGCGGACCAAATTGGCGGACTGCCGGTGCATTTCTACGCGCCGCCCATCACGCCGCCAGCCGACAACGACACCGCTCTTGCGGCGCGGTCCGCGCGCGTCCCCGCGGCTATCCAATACGGCGGCGCGCGCGCCTGTTACAACCCCGTCACGGACACGATCCATCTGCCTCCGCGCCACGCTTTCATATCGCCGGGACAGTACCACTCGACACTGCTGCACGAACTCGGTCATTGGACCGGGCATGCAACGCGCCTTGATCGCGACCTGCAACCACGCGCGTCTCTCGCCGCCTACGCGCGCGAGGAGCTCGTTGCGGAATTGTGCAGCGCTTTTCTCGGCGCAGAACTCGGTCTGCCCGTCGACCACATCGAATGCCATGCGGCCTACATTGAGGGCTGGCTCAAACTCCTCGACCGCGACCCCGCCGTGTTGCTCGCCGCCGCAAGCAGCGCTCAACGCGCCGCCGATTATCTGCGGACCTTCCTCGATGACGCTCCCAGCAGCCCACCGACATGAGCGCGCCGACGACCGAGAAGGGAGGCGATCCTGCTTTCGTGCTCGCGGTCCGCTGCTTGGCGCTTCATCGCGAAGTGCTGCGCCGCGACCGCAACGTCTGTCAAACAGAGCAGGCGCTGGCGCTCTGGGCGCGCGGCCACAACATCTCGCTTCGTGCGGCCACGCGCTCCGCTCACCCGCTCGCGAAGCGGCTGCGCGCACAGCTGCGTCAGGCGACACGCGCGCGCCGCAAGCGCGACCAACTGCAGGCGACGCTTGCCGCAGCACGCGCCAACGACACGCGCGCTATCCGCGCCAAGCTCATGATCGCGCTGACCCGCGACGCACCCGCCGCCGCGTCACTCTTGGGCAGCGCGCTCCGCGATCTCCGCACCAGCTGAGGCGACACGCACCCTTCCTCCATATGCGACTACCCGTGCGGGCATGCCGCGTTCGGGAGAGGAGGGATATGAAATGTTCGAGACGGCAAAAGGATCATGGCCATTCACGCGCGCTTGCTACGGAGGCTCCCCTGAGCTCGACGTGCGGGACATGCCGATCGAGTCGATATGCGTGCGCATCTATTCAGCTTTGACTGCCGCACGCAGCGACGGCGTGCGCTTCCTGATCATCCACCACGGCCCCAGCGAAGCAGCGGAGGAAGTACGAACCGGCGTGCAGCACGCCGTGCGCAGTCACGCTGTTGACCCCGCACGTTGCAGCCAGTTCGAAGAGGGCTTTATCGCAGCATTGAAACAATAGAGTTCATGGCGCGTCTGCGTGTGGCGTCGTCCGCCGTTGCTGGTGACCGTGCGCCGTCGACCGCATATGCGCCGATACGGAGGGGTCATATGCCGAGACTCAAGCAACCATCACGCGACGCCATCACCAAACGGCTTCGTCGAGCAGTAGGGCATCTGGCGGCGACCATCGTCATGGTCGAACGCCAGCGGCCGTGCCTTGAACTCGCCCAGCAACTGGCGGCCGTGGAAGCCGCCGTCGCCGCCGCGCGCCAGCAAGCGGTCCAAGAGCAACTCCAAATCTGTCTCGACGGCGGCGACGCCCACGGCGCGACCCTGCGCCAGCTGAAGACCCTCGCGCGCTTCCTCTGACGGGATGCGCGCGCATTCTCGGGAGCATGTGTGAGACGGTGGCCCCCGCATCTATATGCGCCCGCCGCATAGCGCGGCGGAGACAAATCACGATGATCAAGCGTGCTTCTGGCGACTGGCTTCGTCGCATCCCGCCTTGGAAGGACATTCATGTCTGTGACCTGCGGCGCTTCCGAGGACCCTATACGAACCGCAAACACCGGGCGGCGCGCGGGGGGCGCGCCTTAACTGAAGTTCTTCGCGCGCTCGTGAAAGCTCGACGTTACGCCTGGGAAGTCCTGGTCATCCGGCTTGGCGAACCAACGCCGCGCCGCGATGCGTTGCACAGCCTCTTGCGCGTGTTCGTGTGTTTGCCCGCGCATCAGGACATCATCTGTATCGAAGAGAGCCGTCTCTACCATGACAGACTCGTGCTCGCACTCCGGCCGCCGGCGCGGCGCAAGGGTCGGGCGCGTTCGGATTGAACCTGTAAGGCCCTCGGATTGAAGGAGGCGTTCTGTGTCGCGCGCCATGCGGCGGATTGGCGAACGTCCGCGGTGGGGCAGAAGCAGACTTCCGTTTAGAAAACTTGGTCGGGCCAAGCGGACGTTGGCCGGATCTGAAGGCATCGATTTCCATCGGCCGCAGCAAAACGTCTATCGACCCGACATGAGCAGCCGTAGCCGATGCGAGGCGCTGCTGGCGCCGCCGTATTTCCCGCAGCGTTTGCTCGATTTCTAAATTGGCGATCCGCGCATCGCCGGCGCCTCAGCCTTCAGGTGCCGCGCCGGGGGTTAACCGATCGGCCGAACGCCGTTTATTGAAAGCTCCTGGCATTGCGCTAGTGTTGGCTCTCCGCAAGGTGAGCGATCTCGCTTAGCAGCTGCGAACCGACGCAATGCAAACAGCCTTCCCCTGTCCCGCTTGTGCCGCAGATGACTGGGACGAAGTCGGCGCGCACCCATACTGGCGTGAGCAGCATGAGCCTGGCGGCGTCTGGCATCACGATCCCCAGGTGCGGATATTGCGGCGCGTCCTGTTCGAGGTCTGGTTTCCAGGCGCCGAAGCCGTCACTTTGAAGTCGCAGCGATGCTGCGCTTGCGGGACGACCTGTTACGCCCCGCGTCCTACCGACGCCGAGTTGGCCGCCAAGTATCGGTTTATGCGCGCCGCAGAGGTCTTTTCGCCCTACCCCTCGCCATCCGAGGCCGAGCTGGCGGCCGACGCCGAACGCGCGGCAATGATTTTCGAGGCGCTTTGCCCTTACCTCGAGGAACGAGGGCGCGTTCTTGACGTAGGAGGCGCCCACGGCCGGCTGATGGCGCCCTTTGTCAGTCGAGGGTTCGATTGTTTCCTTGTCGACCAAGTGGAGCGAACGGCTCCCGGCGTTCGCAAGATAGGCGACCGCATCGAGGACGTGCCCGCCAATCTGAGGTTCGATGTGGCGGTCTTAAGCCATGTGCTTGAGCACGTCGCATCGCCGCTGGATATGCTCAAATGCGTTTGTGAACACCTGCGCGAGGGTGGGGCGGTCTATGTCGAGGTGCCTTGGGAGGTGTTTCGCAACAATGCGTGGAATCCCATCGTCATTGACCCGGTGGAGCATGTGAACTTCTTCACCCTTGACGCCATTGGTCGCATGCTGCGCCGCTCTGGTTTCAAGGTCGAAGAGCCTTTGTTTGGTTGGAGCTCGTACGGCGGCAATCGGCTTCCAGTCATCAGAGCGGTGGGTGTAAAACCCGGTGATGGAGTTGCGCTTCAAGCGTAACAGGAGTGTGCCCGCGATGGCTTTCCCCGTGCCGCTAGTGGACTTCTTGAACCAGAACAAAGCGTTCGAAAACGCTGATTGTCCCTCCTTCAATGCTGCGCGGCGTGAGCCCGAGTGCGCATATTATCCAATCCGGTTTGACGTAGATGCGGACTTATTCCGGCGAGAATGCGAGGGCGTGGAGGATCTCTATTTTGATCATCGGGCCGAAGACCAGACGAGCGGTTACGGACACCATGGCTGGCAGGGCCTCACCCTGCACGGAATCGACAAACACAAGACCAAACATTTCATCCATTATGGCTTCAAGAGCTTCAAAGAGGCTGGCTACCATTGGACCGATGTCTGCGAACGGACCCCGGCGCTCAGCATCTTTTTGCAATCGCTGCCATACGTCAGGTTTCATCGGGTTAGAATTATGAGAGTGGCGCCGGGAGGCTATGTGATGCCCCATCAAGACGATGTGCGTCGCGCTTTCGGACCGCTCAACATCGCCATCAACAACCCCGCCGGATGTCATTTCATATTTGAGAAGAAAGGCATCGTCCCATTCGAACCGGGCGTCGGGATGGTGCTAGATGTTGGACGAAAACACGCCGTGATCAATCAAAGCAGCGAAACCCGTTACCACGTCATCGTTCACGGCGAGTATTCTCCTAGCGTGCAATACTTATGAGCTAAAGAACTCGAGGGCTGAGTCGAGAAGTGTTGAGAAGCAAGCGAATCGTGTACGCTGTTACGGATCCCCATCAGCTCCGCACGCGTCAACCATCGCTGTTCAAGAAGGTGTTTGACCTCACCTGGGTGTTGACCGAGCGCCTAACAACGCGCGCGCCCGGAGAGGTGATTTATTTCGACACGATCGAGGAGGCGCTGAGTTCCGCACGCTCCTCAGACATCGCGATCATTCAGTCGGTGGGAAATTTCGTACTGGAATATCGGTTTGTAGACGAGCTCGACGAATTTGTGCGCGCGCATAGGGACTTTCTCATGCTCACATGTTCGCCGCGCGATGAGGACGACGTCGCCGGCGCGTTCGTCAGTCCGTTACGGGTGGTAAATATCAATGCCTGGCGCGACCTCGGCTTCCCTCGACTGGACGGTGTGAACGCATCGGTCGGGGAGAGCGATAAACTATCTGTGGTCGCGACCGAGGCTTCGCGGGTGCACATTGTCGACGCCAGTCTTCGCGATTGCTTTTTGTATATTTCGCCCGAGGTCGACAGCGACCGTTTGAACCGAGCGCTTGCGAGCCGGGACGACGCGCTGGTTTCACATCCCGATCAAAAGCGATGGCTCAATCTGTCAAAGCCACGCTCGGCGATATGGATTTTCAACAGCGAACCTTATCGCTTCAACATTCCCCTCCAGCACTGCGACGCCTATTTCGGACCGGCGGCGGGCTTCAAATATTTGGATGTGCTTGCCTGGAATCGTGACGTCGAATTCTTCTTCTACGACGTGAATGACGACTCTCTTGAGTGGATTGCCGCATTGCAGCGCGAATGGGATGGCGAGGACTTTGGCGAATACCTGAATGGCCAGCCTCCTTCGCGAAGAGAGAGGTTCAAATACGTGAATGCCTCGATCGCGCAAAATCAGGCGATTATGTTTCGCGAATTCGGCGGCGAGGAACGTTTCAAAGCGCTGTGGCGATTGTTCAAGTCAGCGAAGGTGCATTTCGCAAAGTGCGACTTGTTCAACTCCTCTGATGTTGCCTCGCTCTTGACGCGTTCAACCGCGAGCCGCCCGTTCTTCTATTACAGCAATATTTTCTCGACGAACTTCACCTTAACTGCGTTCAGTCGCGAAGACGCTGAGGCGAGTCTCAGCTCGTTCAAGTCGATGGTTAGGGCAAGCTTTCCCAACGCGATTATGCATGGCGCCGATATAGGGGGACGTTGGCGCACGATAGGGCTGGCGTGAGCTCAGGTGCCTGGCTTCGGCGCCACAGCCCCTTGGCGCTCACCAGTCTAACAAATAGCCGATCATCAAAGGCAGGACGATGGTGGCGTCGGAGTTGATTGAGAATCGCGGCGTGTCAGCGCCGATCTTATCCCAAGTGATCTTTTCACGTGGCAGCGCTCCGGAATAGCCGCCAAACGAACTCTCTGCGTCGCTGATTTGCCCAAACCACGCCCAGTGCGGCGCGCGTTCTTCTGGGCGTTCAGCCGTGGCGCGAAGCGTAGGGGCGACGCACACCGCAAAATCGCCAGCTATCCCGCCGCCAACCTGAAGGAAGGCTAGTTTCTCGCCGCGACGACCGGCGGCGGCGTACCACGCGGCGAGCGCCTCGAACTGTTCCAGGCCGTTTTGAATGGCGCCGAGCGGCGCGTTGTCGCCGCGCAGGCGCGCTGCGGCGAGGTACATGGCAAGCGTAGAATCTTCCCAACCTGGCGTCCAAATCGGCACATCGTGCTCGCGCGCCGCGGCGAGCCAGGACTCCTGCCTTTTGCACGGTACGCCATTGCGATCGAGTGCATCGAGGGTCTCTGCAACGAGCGTTGCGGGAGGCAACGCGGGCCTACGCGTTGCGTCCGCCTCGCGCACGACCTGTGCGAAAGTCTTGGCCACCACGTCCATCGTTGTTGTCGGTAGACAAACGTCGGTGACGCGGTATCGAAGCGCTGCCTCGTCAGAGGGGCGCAGGTCGCGCCAGCCAGTCATGGGCGTGTAATCACCATTGTCGGCGGCGCGAAAAACATCTTCTTCGACGTTGGCGCCCGTCGAGCTGATCGCGCCGACATGACCGGCCCGGATGAGCTCGCTGATGCTAAGGCCCAGGCGAGCCGTGCTCATTGCCCCGGCTAACGTCAAGAAAATCTTGCCGCCGTTATAGACGTGTGCGCGCAACGTCTCGCACGCGGCTCGTAATTCTCCTGCATTGAAGTGGTGATAGTGACGTTCAATAAGCGCGCGAACACTCAAGTGCGGTGATCCCGGTGCGTTGCGACCAATTAGGGTTTCTTCCCGCCCTGTACGATGTCGGCGAGTATCTTCCACTGATCGTCCACGCGCTGCCACACGACAACGAAATGGCCTTCGTCGACGATGTCTGTGTTATCGTCGGACCCAAAGCGTTTGTAGGTGCCGCGCTCATAGACCATGTCCTGTGACGCCGACATGATGAAGTCGTCTGCATCGAATTCGAACCGGCAATAGCCGCACGCCATGATGTCGCGCCAAGCTTCACGAATTTCTTGCTTGCCCGCGTGGGGGGCCACTCCGCCTGTGTAGAAGCGCGCGTCGTCGGCGTAGTACGCCTCCATTGCGTCGAGGTCGCCTGCGTGAATTCCCGGCGCCATCATCATCTGATGATTGATAAGCGCGACCAAGGAAGGCTTTGCGTTCGCAGCGTTGAAAGGCATGGGTGTCTCCCAGCGAGGAGCCTAAGTAGTCACGCGTCAAGAGCTCGCCGTCAAGTTGTCCTCCTCACGTTTGATCTTCATCAGAGCAGGGCTCTGGCCTCCCGAGCCAAAGGGAAACGACAGGCTGAAGTCATACCCGCCCGCTTCAAGCAGCACCACGCAGTCGCCAAGCGCCAAGTCCGCGGGCGGCGCAACCGCCCGGGCCAAGACATCGTGCTCCATGCAGGTTCGCCCCGAGAGCTGAGACCCGCCGTGCTCCCAAAGCCGCCAGCGTTGCTCGCGCCGAGAGAAAGACGAGACCAGGTGAGTGAAGGCGTACCAATGGGCCAGTTCCGCGACTGAGGCGTCGAGCAAGACCTCCTTCGATTGCGCATCGATGTCGCGCACTGTGGCGAATAGTGCGATCGAGCGCTGCACCAGACACCGGCCCGGTTCGAAAATGACAGTGTCGGCCCCGGGCAGGGCCTCGCGCAGCCGCGGCGCAAGATCTTGCGCCAGCGTTGCGCCGTCGCATGACCATTGTTCGGGTGAAAAGCCCCCGCCTAGATCCATGAACTGCAATTGCTGTCCGGTTCGCTCTTGAAGCTCGATGAGAAGCTCAAACGCGGATGCGACTTCATCTCGCCATTGGGAAGATCCCCTTGAACTGGCCGGCAAATGCACATGCGCACCGAGCCGATCGACCTTGAGGGAAGCGCGCCGCAAGCTCGCGGCCAGTTGGTCTAGTTGGCTCGCCGCGCCTAGCGCAAAGCCAAACCTCGACGTGGCGTCGCGACCACGCAGCCTGAAACCAAGCGCGTTGACGCGAAGGGCGCCGCTCTCTAGATCTTCAATAAGGCAATCAAGTTCACTCTGCCGGTCGGCAATGACGTAGTCGTGCGTTCCGATCAGTCGCTTGTCTGGCCAAGCCTTGACCGGACCATTCAGGACAACGAGGTCGGCGTCGGGCGCGCATTCGGCGACGAGCGCCCGTTCGGAATTGGAAATGCACTCAAAGCCTAGGCCCAACCTTGCCAATTGCTCGAGGACACGATGATCGGGGTTGGTCTTGACACTATAGGCGATGGGCGTCGCAAACCCTGCGTCTCGAAAGGCGCTGGTCGCCGCGCGCACCTCTTCGATCGCATTCTCGAGTTCGATTTTGCTGAAAAGTCGATAGGGCGTTGGCTGCGTCCAATCTGGTGGCGCCAGCCGATCGATGAAGGCGCTCGCCCACTCGCGCTGGGCGCGGGCAAGCGTCTGCGCATCCGCCCAGATCGTCTCCAGCTCCCTCGCCATCTGTGCCTTTCGGTAGAGATCGAACAACGTTCGCACGAAACGATCGACTTTGCGAGGCCGCCGCTTGCCAGCGTTACAATGGCGGCGCTCGGGGCTATTGTCTGAAGGAGCGAAGGCGGAGGGCGGGGTGAAAGCTTTTCTCGGAACGAAGTTCGAGGGGCACGACACGGCGGCCTTCCTTCTCGTGCCGGGGTCGCGCAGTGCCTTTGGCGTCGCCACCGAGCGCCTCACACGGGTCAAGCACGATCGGTTGACGCCTTTGCGCGCGATTCTGCACGTCGCGGCCTGCGCTGGAAACGATCGCGACTACATCGATGAGGTGGTGTGCGCCAATAGTTTCTCGTCGCATCGTGATCGCTTGGTTCGATCGGCCACATATCTTGAGCACCTTGAGTGTCGCGCGATCACGCCGTCCGATATCGAAATCGCATTTGCAAAGAGTGCGCCCGCGCTCGAGAGCCTCCATAGCGCCATGCAGCGCGCACTGGCGCTCATCTTTCCCGACAAGCACGTCACGCTTCGCCACTTCGATCACGAATATTGCCATGCGCGCTCGGCGTTTCATCTTTCTTCGTTCGAAGAGGCGCTCGTGGTCACTTTGGACGGCTCGGGAGACTACGGAGTTTTCTCCCGGGTCTATCTGGCGAGCGGGCGGAATCTTCGTGAACTTGCTGCGAGCCGTTGTGATCTTCGAATCTCCGTCGACACCGCGGGCAGAGAGTTTTCCCAACCTGCCAGTCTGGGTGGGCTCTATGCCTACTTCACCCATCTCATTGGGTATGAGGCCAATTGCGAGGAAGGCAAGGTCGAAGCGCTGGCAGCCTTCGGCCGGCCGATTCCTGAAATAACCACAGCGCTCCAGAAGGCGTGTTTTCTATCTGTCGAAAAGCGACGGCTCGAACTCGATCCGGTGGGCCTTGAGGCGCTTATTGTATTGACGCAGGCGGGTGCAGAAGAGCGCCAACGCGCAGACTTCGCGGCGACGATGCAGAATTTCTTAGAGACGCTCGCATGTGAATACATCTCTCTGCTTGTCCAGACGACGGGCACGCGCGCCTTATGTGTAAGCGGGGGCGTCTTTGCCAATGTGCTCTTGAATATGCGCTTGGCGGAATTGGTCGACGAAATATACGTCGCTCCCGCGATGGGTGACGATGGCAGCGCTCAGGGGGCGGCCATAGCAGCCTGGCTACACGAGGAGCCGGGTGCCGATCTCGAATGGCTAGCGTCGACGGTGATGCCGTATTTTGGGGCCGTCCCAGACAGAAGCGCGCTGGCTGGCGCACTCGATAAGTACAAAAATGCAATCGATGTGGAGACGCTCGGGTCAAATGGCGCGGCGCTTGTCGCGGGCCGTTTGGCGGCGGGCGAGGTGGGGGCGCTCTATCATGGCCGCTCGGAGTTTGGCCCAAGGGCGCTTGGAAATCGCAGCATATTGGCGAGCGCGTCGCGTGGAAAAATGCGTCGACGGATCAATCTTGACGTCAAGCGGCGCCCGCCATTCCAGCCGGTTTGCCCGGCCATGTTGAAGCAGGAACGCCAACGCCTTTTCGAGCGCGCCTATGACAACGTTCACATGACGTGCGCCTTTGAGATGAAAGCGGAGCATCGTGAGGCGTTAGCCGACGCGATCCATGTCGACGGCACTGCGCGCGTGCAATTCGTCGACAGCACGACCAACCCCTTCCTGCACGAGATATTGCTGCAGATGAAAGAGCGGACCGGCTATGGCGTGGTGCTCAATACCTCTTTCAATCTACATGGCCGGGCCATGGTAGAAACGCCTAACGACGCCCTTCGGGATTTTCTGGACGCCGGGCTCGATTTTCTAGCGATCGAAGGATTGCTGGTGACAGCAAAGCAGCGCGACCGGCGTGATCTGTAATGGCTTGGGGCGATGATTTGATGGCCGCGGGCGAAGCGCGACGCCTCCATGAGATGAGCGGAGGGCGCGTCGCCATCGTATCGCAATCCGGAGGGCGGCCTCAGGTGAGCGCGCTTTGGCGGGGGCTGGATTACATCGCAAAACCCGGCGAGTGCGCCGATGTTGAATTTGTAGACGGGCCCCGATCGCGACAATACCGCCAGTCGGTGGACCATGAAGGTTCGAGATGGCGAGCCTACCGGCCCATTCCGGCAGAGTTGCGGTTCACGCTCGCTGAGCAAGAGTTCGCATCGCGTTTCAAACATGAGTTCGTGGTTATCGAACCTCACATCAAGGCGCACCGAGACGGCGCCGCCAACAGGGATTGGGGCTGGCAGAATTATGCAGATCTTGTCGCGCGCTCGCCAGATGTCAGATGGTTGCAAATGGTCCCACCGGGCCTCGCGCCGCTCCCCGGTGTAGAAGTGGTGACGACTGACACCTTCAGGCTCACATGCGCCGTGCTGGCGCGCGCGCGCGCTTTCGTTGGGCCCGAAGGTGGGCTCCACCATGCGTGCGCAGCGCTAAATGTGCCGGCGGTCGTTATTTTCGGCGGCTACATCTCGCCGGCAGCGACCGGCTACGACGATCACATCAGTCTCTTTACAGGACGCGGATTGGGTTGTGGGCGCAGGTCAGCCTGCGCTTGCAATTGTATGTCAGAGATTAGCGTTGACCGTGTGGCTGAGGCGCTGAAGAACTTGCTGGGGCTTGACCGGCGCTGAGCTCATGGAAAGGCCCATCGACCGTCAACGTCCATCGAACGCCTCGGCTTTTGTTTGACCAACGCCAATGATTTGACGATTCCAGTGATTGCGCCAAGGTGAGGCCATGGGGTCAACGAAATTGCGTTTGATCGTATTGGGTTTGGACGCGGCAGACCCAGCACTTGTGCTGGACCTCGCTGCGCGCGGCGTGATGGGGAACCTTAGCAGGCTCGTGAGAGACCTTCCTTCAATCGAAGTCAGCAGTCCCCCGGGTCTCTATGTCGGCGCGCTTTGGCCGACTTTCTTTACAGGCTCGCAGCCCGATCAACACGGGCGCTATTGCTGGCGCCAATGCCGCGCCAATGCTTATAGCGACGAGTTCTATCAGATTGAGCAGATAAAAGGGGAGACCATTTGGGACGCGCTGCAGGATTTGGGTAAGAAGGTTTGCGTCATCGACATACCCAAATCTCGCTGCGGTGATCGTTTTCGAGGCGTGTTCGTCAAGGATTGGGGGACCCACGACCCAAGCACGGGGGGCTTTCGGATCGATAATTGGATGTCTCGCGAGGCATTTGTTGCGCGCTATGGGCGCGATGAGGTGGGGCAGTGCGATCGTATCGAAAGGACAGCGGAAGGGTTTCGTGCGTTCGAGCGATCGCTCGCCAAGCGCGCAGACGCGCGCGCCCAGATGATCTGCGACCTCTTGGACGACGATGCGAACGACGTGATCCTCGCCGCTTTCTCAGAAGCGCATTGTGCGGGTCACCAGTGCTGGCACATCCACGATGAGACGCACGAAGCGCACGATCCATCTCTTCGCGAGGCTATCGGCGATCCGGTAGCCAACGTCTACGCTGTGCTCGACCGTGCGATTGGCCGCATCTTCGAGCGTCTACGCGAAGACGACACGATTGCCGTCCTGGCCAGTCATGGCATGGGTGCCCCCTATAGCGGGGTTGAGGCGCTAAACGCCCTTGCTCTCGATTTCGAGCTAAAGGGCGCGCCCCGCGAAGAACTCGACAGCGTGCCCAATCTGCTTTCGGGCAAAAGCGAAACCTTCAGGTCGAAGCTTCGACTTTTTCCGATTCCCAACAATGGCGCATATGCAGCTTTCCGATTGAACATCGAGGGCAGAGAACCCAACGGACTCCTCGATGAGCGCGAGGGCCAGGCCTATTTGAATGCGGCGGCGAATGCGCTGTTGGGGCTTCGCGAGACCACGAGTGCGGCGCCAATCTTTACATCGGCTCTGAAAACGCGAGAAATCTATGACGGACCGCTGGTCGAGGCGCTTCCCGATCTCATGTTGAAATGGAATCGCGAGCGACCAATCCATTCGATTGCCTCGATCGGTGGCGCGATTGTCACCTCCGACGGTGGCAATCCGCGCACAGGCGATCATCGCGAGGGCGGGAGGATGTGGGTCAAAAGCCCGACCGAATGTTTGCCATCGTCCGCGCTGGAGATGGCTGATCTCAAATCGTGGATTGTCGCGACGGCGACACGCGGCGCCGTCCCGGTTTCGCCGAAAACGGGTCACAATGTCTGAAGAACGGACACGTACGGCGATCGATGACGCGGCGCCCGAAAGTGCGTTTGAAGAGCTAGATCAAGAGACGTGGAGATGGCGGAAGGCGGGCGACGCGATACACTTGTGGTGGCGCGACGACGACGCTTCGTCTCATAATGTTGAACTTGAGCGCCTCACGCATGCGCTCTCGGGGGTGCCGATGACGTTGGCGGTGGTCCCCGGACTGCTCGAAGAAAACCTGGTTCGCTTTCTAGCCCGTACGCCCAATGCAAACGTGGTTCAGCACGGCTGGATGCATAAAGATCATTCGTTGGACGGCGCGGCGCCCAGCGAGTATCCGCCTTCCCGAGATTGGTCTCTTGTGACCGACGAGTTGAGGCGTGGCCAAGCCGTACTGAAGAGTAGCTTCGCCGAGCGCTATCACCCGGCATTCGTGCCGCCTTGGCATCGGTGTGCGCCGCACTTCTTGCGGGCTTTACCCGACATTGGCTTCCGCGGCGTTTCGTTGGCGGCGCCGCTCATGCCTTGGCTCCGTTATGGATATTGCGGCGAGGTCAATGTTGAAATCGACCTCTGCGACTGGCCGAGGCGAGGCGATTTCATCGGCGCTGCCGAATTTGCTCGGCGTCTAACGCGCTCTCTTGGCTTGAGGCGTCAGTGGCGTGAAACCGACCAGCCGATTGGCATTCTCTCTCATCACGCCATGATGGGTGATGAGGACTGCCTGGGTGTCGCACGTGTGCTGCGCCAGATTGGCGATGCGGCGCGATGGCGCGCGATCAACGAACTCGAGTCCGCTCCACTCCCTTCCTGAGCTCGGTTCGAAAGAACGGAGAGGCTATTGCGGCAGACTGTCTGGGGCGCCGCCCCCCCCATAGGCCATGAAAGTGTCTCCCCCATTGGTGATGGCGAGACGCTCAAGGCCTGTTGCGAGGACCTTGTCGATCAGGTCCGCCTCAACCACCGGGAGGACGACGAATACGTGATCGGGGCGCTCGGGCAGCACGGTGACATTGACGCCGTCCGGTATGTCGATGCCAAGCTCGCGGGCGATCGCGCTCTTTGGATGATTGATGAGGAGGTGGCGGAAGTCGGCGTCCACGTTGGCTCTGCGCATGACGCGTTCGCGAATGCTACTGATGATCGCTGCGTGGCGGTCTTGCTCCGGCATCTGAGCCCCCAGTTTGTTTGACTGTCCAAACACTGCAAGCGCTCTATCCGGGGGTCAATCTTAGCGTCAACGCTTCCGGCCCGTGCGATCCCCGAGTTCTCGAATGCGTTGATTAGGCCGAGGCGGGCGCGCACTATGGACGCATATCTAGGGCGTATCCTTCGGGGGACGTATTCTCTGGGCGTTCGGAGCCATGACTTGGACATTGGCGTTGTCATCACGTCGTTCTTTTGCGGGCCCCTGTTGGAACGCGCAATTCTTTCGTTGCGTGCCCAGACGCAAGAAAACTGGCGCTGCATCGTAGTTCACGATCCCCATGAGCATGGCGGCGACCTCTCACGCGCCGTAGAGGGCGACACTAGGTTTCACGCGCTCGGAAGCGCGCCATTGTCAGTCAGTGCTGCTCGTAATCTTGGGTTTGGGCTGGTGACGGGGGAGTATTTGTTCTGCCTCGACGGCGACGATTGCATCGATCCAGTTTATGTCGAGCGACTCTCGAGCATGCTGGAGCGCGACCAACGCGTGTCCATCGCCCATACTGGAATGCGCCTTTCGGGCTTACGCGAAGGTGTCGTGGTCACGCCGCCTTACAGCCGCCGGCTTATGGCCGTGCGAAACATGATCGTGAACGCGGCAATGTTTCGCCGTGCCGATTTCGAAGCCGTGGGCGGGTACGACGAGAACCCGGCGAACATTTTTGAAGACTGGGAATTGTGGATCGCGCTTTTGAAACGCGGCGGCACGGTCGCATTCGATCCCACGCCCTTGTTCACCTATCACCAAAGACCAGATTCTCGCTCACGCAATTTCACGGAGGCTGAAGCGCGTGCGGGGAGGGAATTCATCTTTGCCAAGCACCGGGATTTCTGTTGGCATTCGCCCGGCGTGAGCTCGCCACCGCCGTGATCGCAGTCTGCGCTTATTTCAATCCGTTTGGCTCAGAGAGGCGGGAGAACGTCTTTCGTCGATTTCGCACCGAGATGGAGAGCCGAGGCGTCAGCGTTCTTTGCGTCGAGCAACGTCTAGACGGCGTGCGCAGCGTCATCCAGCCGGGCGACATCGCGGTGTCGGGAGGCGACCTGCTCTGGCAGAAAGAAGCGTTGCTGCAGCTGGGCATCGACCATGCTCTCGTGCAAGGCGCTGAGCGCGTATTGATCACGGACGCCGACATTGTGTTCGACGCTAATGAAGCGATCGGAGCAATCGCTGAAGCATTCGAGAAGTTCGACTATTTCCAGGCATACGAGACTATAGTTCTCGAATATTCAGAAGAGCCGCGCATTAAACGAAGCGCCTTGTCGTACGGGGGTGTCGATCGGTTTGGGTTGGGCCATTGCGGGTCGTGCTGGGGGGCGCGTGCCTCGGTGCTTCGGGAGCTGCGGCTATTTGCCCACGCGCTCATGGGTGGAGGCGATGTGGCGATGACCCACCTCGTGGCTGCACTTGCGAGGCACGGGGGGGCATCCAGCCGTTTTGAGGATCTCTGCATCCATTTCAGCGAGGTGGCCTTGTGGCCGAACGCGCTTGGGGCACTCCTTGAGTGGGGCCGGGCGACCAAAGCGTCGTTGACTGGGATGAAGGTGGGATATGCAGCGGGCGTTAGTGCTCGCGCGCTCGACCATGGATCTTTCACGTCTCGCAAGTACGAGGCGCGCTATAGAGATTGGCGTGGCGCAAACCGGGAGAGAGGTCCCCGCCCAAACATGGATTTCGGACTGGATGGCGCGGGTCTTCTGACATGGCGAACAAAGCCCAATCCGTGGGAAAGCGCGGTGGAGCGATACCTGAAGGAGCGCGCGCGCCCCTAGCGGCCTTGGTGATCGGATGAGCTAGGCGAAATGGAAGATGCGTCCTCGCTCGTGCATGCGGCTTTCACATCGCGTATCGCTTGCAGGCGGCCAAGGCCGTGCTTCTGGTCGGGCAACAAGTAGCAACCTTCGGACCATTCGTTCCACGGCCCGAGGAAAACGATATCGCGCGCGAACGATGGAGTGGACTGGCTAAGCCGCACGACGGCGCTCAAATAGTCTCCAAACGCCGCTGCATCATCGCCGACAACAATCGGATGGTAGGGAAAAACGAGCCCGTCTTTGGACGGATCGTAGCCCGGCGCACCGCGAGCCGTGGCGTTCCATCCCGCGCCGATGCACGCAATCATAGGCACGTCAAAGCGCTCGCTTGCCAGAAGGGATAGCCAACGTTGGGCGAGATCGTGAAATGATTGAACAGGCGAGCGGCTTTCAAAGTCAGGCAGCGTCACATAACAAGAATAGCGGTCGAATGGCAGCGTGACTTTGTCGGGCAGGCGCCGCCAGCCGCCAATCACGCTGAAGAGGCCTATTGCTTCAATTTCGACGCCGCTTTGGGCCGCCCCCTCGCGAAATGCACGGATCCGCTCTGAGACCCCGGCGGGTCCGTAGAGCACGAGCATCGCGTGAACGTGATAGAAGGTGACTACCGCGCGGCCCTTGCTGCGAAGATAGTTGGAGTCTTGCATGAAGGTGCGTGCAAGGCGCTCGCCCAATCGCGCGAACTCAGTTTCGCTCATCATGAAGGCCGAGGTGGTGTCGGTGTCGCCAGCGCCAAAGGGCAGCTTCTTCTTGGGCATGTGGGCGCAGATATTGAGCGCGAATTGGACCGGCATGTCGTTGGCTGCGAACAGGTAGAGCGGGCGCTCCAGCTGTTCTTCGTGTCCATCGAAGTAATAGTTGAAAATGAGCGCGTCGACGCCGTGCGTGGCGGCGAGACTGGCTTCTCTTCGCAGCTCTTCGGGGTCACTGGCGTCGGTGTAGCCGAGCGCGGGGATAATTTCGTCGGTTTCGGTGAATACACATTCTGGATGCGCTCTTAGGAGCGCCCACTCGTCGATCGTTTTGCCCGCGGCCGCATTGCGCTTGGGGCATTGGTAATAGCCAGGGTAGTAGAACGCCGCGAACTTCAACGCCCAGCTACCTCCAGCCGATCGAATTGTCCCAGTCGCCGGTGATAATCTCCTCGCGCGCCACATAATAATAGGCCGCGAGCGATGTTCGAAACTCATGCTCGGGCGCCGACACGGGCGTCGGATGACCGTGATAGCTTTGTCTATTGGAGCGAAATAACACGAGGCGGTTGAACAGAGGTGAGATGCCAGCCTTGTGCTGGCCGTCGCTGTCGCCCTGCAGCAGTTCCAAATCGCCGCCGTACTCGGCGCGCCAATTGGGATTGATGTAGAGGAGCAGATTGAGTGCTTGATCGAATTGCCGTGGTCGTGGATGGCGGACGCGGTCGACGTGAAGGCGAAGATTGGCCCCGCGCCCCGTGCAATGAAGCCCCCCGCCAGTGAAGGTATGGTCGACCACAAGGTTTGGGATGCCGGACAATTCGCTCAGGTCTGCGACGAACGCATCTGAGTTGAGCTCTTGCAGAATTTGGCCGATGGCGGGATCGAGGAGCATCAAGCTCGAGATGCCCCGCTTGCGATGCAAGGGCACGCACGCCTCATGCTCGGCCCCATTGCCCCAAACCGTCCAATGCTGGCTGTCGTGAGCAGGGACCGCCGCAAAGGCGTTTTGAAGCGCCTCATTGTCGAACACGCCGTCGAGGACTGCGTGCGGGAAAGGCTCCGCCGCTGCAAAGTCCTCCCGGAGCGCGCTAAGCGCTTTAGGCCAGCGCCATCGTAGGGTGCGCGGCGACGCTCTTTGCGGCTCGTTCAAGCTCGCGCGCTCAGAACGGCATGTAATCCATCTTCGCGGGATCCGCCAAACGCTCGATCCCGGTCGTCAACGGGCTCTTGGCGGTCTCAGCAGGCGCAGGTAGCACGATGAAAATGTTGCTCGCACTCTCCTGCAGAACGGTAACGCTCACGTCGTCGCTTACATCGATGCCGAGTTCGCGCGCGAGCGCGCTTTTGGGGTTGTCGATGAGTAAGCGGCGAAAGTCATTATCTTCGCGAGCCCGTCGCATGACGCGTTCGCGCACGGTGAGTGCGATGGTTTCAGCGGTGTCTTGGTTGGGCATCGGAACGCCTCGACGAAACAAGGGACAACAGCAAAGCCATGTTGCACGCGCAGTAATATTGGTCAACTTCGGCTTGTGGAGCCCAAATTGGATCCTGCAGGTAGAAGTGGGCCTTGCGAGCCAGGCCAACTCTTTCACGCGGCGAAGATTGGTTGCGCTCAGCACGCCCAAAATTGCCGAGAGGGAACGGAATCGATCTGCCGACACTCACTGGGTCGGCGAGCGCTTGGCGTCCGCTTTGGGGCATCGAAGCATGAACGTCTGCTATTGGGATTGAACGCCACGAAAGAGCAGATTTGGTTGCATCGACCGCAACGCACCGGCCCATCGGCCCGCGCTGCCGCATTATCTGATCAAGCGGTTTTAGCGCGCGCTTCGCGCGATGCTGCTTATCAAGCCCTTGCGTGAGGGTCCTGTTTGGCTAGGCTTTTGTTGGCGCTTAGCGCGCCGGTTGTTTTCGAGACGGTCGGCGCGAGGCGGCACCGGTGGATGTCTTTATCTCCTATCGCCGCGCTCAGCGGAGCAAGGTCGAGCCGATCAAGAGCAAACTAGAGAGCCTTGGCCTCAAGGTGTTCTTCGATGTTCAGGGCATCGATGGTGGCGCTGATTTTCCAACATTGATCGACGCCAATCTACGCGCCGCGAAGGCGATTCTGGCCTGTTGGTCGCCGCTCTATTTTGAACGCAAGCCCTCACCTGATTGGTGCATGATTGAATGCCGTTTTGGGCTTAGCCAGCAGAAGTTGGTCCCAGTGGCGATCGAGAGGTTCGTGAGCGATGCGGCGCCCGTCGATTTGCACGGTACGAATTGGTTGGATCTCACATCGTGGCGTGGGCAGGAGGAGCATGAGGGCTGGCAGCGGACCCTCAAAACTCTTTCTCGCCTTACCGGGCGCGCGTTCAACGCTCACGAGACACCCAACACCTCGCGGGAGGCCAAGGCCCCAGCGCCGCGCCCGTCGCTACTATTGCCGGAGATGGTGCGTATCCCGGCGGGCGAGTTCATGATGGGTTTGCCCGATAGCGAGAGCCGGTTCCTCATGGCGGATCGCGAGCGCCCGCACCATCGCGTGCGGATCAAGGCGTTCGAGTTGGGCAAGTATCCGATAACCTTCGCGGAGTGGGATGCCGCGATCGAGGCGGGGGCGAGTCTGCGTCGGCCGAGCGATGCAAGTTGGGGAAGAGATCGGCGACCTGTCATCGATGTCTCATGGTTGGAGGTGCAAGCTTACATCGACTGGCTCAATGGCGTGACTTCCGGCGGCTATCGGCTCCCGAGCGAGGCGGAATGGGAATACGCTTGTCGGTCGGGCACGAAATCCGCCTTCTCGACGGGCGAGAACATTGACGAGAGCGAGGCGAGGTTCGCGAGCACCTCGACCGCGCCAGTGGGCTCATATCCGCCTAACGCGTTTGGCCTGCACGACATGCACGGCAACGTCTGGGAGTGGTGCGAAGATGTTTGGCATGGGGACTATGACGGTGCGCCCGATGACGGTTCGGCCTGGATCGACGGGGATTGCACCTACCGGCCGCTCCGTGGAGGTTCGTGGTCCGCCCCCACCGGGATCTTGTATTCCGCGGCCCGCGGCCAGGGTCTCACAAGCGACACGGATGAGAGCATCGGGGCCCGCGTCGCCAGGACCTTGTAATCGGGTGAGCGGTTCTAAAGGGGCCAAGCGGTGTCCTTGCCTCGATCGCAAACGGAAGCCTTGCAGGGCACGTCGGTATGCGTGCCTCGGAGAGTCTGTTTTCGGGTTCGCGCTTGTTAGCGTCCGTTGTTGGGATGAACCCGAACGCAACTTCTTACCACTCGCTGTGAACCTCCGCGCAACTGGAGGCCCGCACACATGGCGCTGCACAACCCCGACCTTCTGCCGCTCGTCCCCGAACGCTTGCTCCGGCAGCACCACGTCTTTGAGCGCTACGACACACGCTTCCGCGCAGCCGCGCGTCTGCTCCAAGCGCTCTGGCGCGAACGGCGTAAACTGCCTGAAGGCCACTACACCAACGCCTCCGGTGCACGTCGCCGGCTGGGCTCGCGTCTCGCCGCCGACGCTGCCAGCGGCGGCGCAAACTTTCTCACGCCCGGGATTTTCGGCCAAGCGCGCATCGATCTCGCCTACCGCGAGCCCGGCGCGCTGATCGACATCGGGCGCATGCACGCCAATTTGCTCTCGTCGATGCCGCTTGCCTTCAACCTGCTCGCCCCACTGAAGGCCGACAAGAAGCTGGCGCGGCGCGTCTTCAACCAACTCGCCCCGGGGATCGCCAAAGAGATTAGCCACATTCAATTCGAACACAGCCCGGGCCGCGGCGACCCGGTGTTCACTGCTGACGGCACTGCATTCGACGCCTTCGCCACAGCGCGCGCTCCTGACGGGGCGAAAACGTTTCTCGCCGTCGAAGTCAAATTCAGCGAGAGCATGACCGAACCGGAGGCGCGCCTGCGCCCACGCTATGACGAACTGGCGCGCTCCAGCGACCTCTACGCGGAGCCCGACGACCAGGCGTTGCGTAAGAATCCACTGCAAGGTCTCTGGCGCGGACACATGCTGGCACAGTCGGCCGTTGACGCCGGCCTCTACGATCGCGGCACCTTCATGCTCATCGCGCCGCGACAGAACCGAGATGTGCAACGCGCGGCGCGCGCGTACGCCAAGCGGCTCACCAATGCGGAGGGCAAAGTCGCCTTCCTCAATGTTGAGCTGGAGGACGCGATCGACGCGATCCGCAGCGCCGGCGCACCGGACCTCGCCGCTGCCCTGCATGAGCGCTACACCGACTTCGGCCCTGTGCACGAACTCGTCCGCCGCGCTTGCCTCGACACGCCGCGCCGCCGCCGGCCACTGCGTCCAGCAACTCGATCGGCAAGCACACGACCACGTTCTCCAGGTGGCGCGATGGCCGCCGCACGCTAGCGTCAGATGTCGAACGATTTCGGCAGACGCCGCAAGACCAAGGCAAACGCCTCTTTCGGATCGACTCGGAGCGCCCGGCAGACGGCGACGAACTCAATGAGATCGACGCGTCGGTCACCGCGTTCGTATTTCGATACGAATTGCTGCGGCTTGCCCAGGCGCTCGGCCAGCTCAATCTGCGTGACGCCCGCATCCTTGCGGACCGCGACGAGGGTGTCACGGAAAGCGGTATAGGCATCGGTGAACACTGAACGGGGCATGGGCCGGGGGCAATCCGGCCTTCCCCATAAACAGCATCCTGGGGTACACCATATTGGTGTGAGTACGGAGGGGGCGATGCGGGCTTGGGACGCGATACGGTGGAGCATCGTTGCGGCGTGTGCGGCGACGATCACGCCGGCCCTTGTGTTGACCCCGGTGTGGGCCCAATCGACCAGCAGTGCCTATCCCGACGACGCAGTGGCTAGGGCAGAAGCGCAAGATGCCCTAGACGAGCAACGTCGCGCGACGCTCGCCGCAGCTGACGCTGCAGCAAATCGCGAGAGTATTCGCCAGTACCAAGCGGCGACGGCAGCCGCGCGAGGGAGCGATGATCTGATTGCGGCGAGCCGGCGGTTTTCTGACCAGGGCGCGGCCGCGAATGAATGCTACCGTCAGTACGAAGCAGTGCCCCGAGCCGAGCGCACCGATCGGGATGTACAAGTCGCCGTGGAATGCTTCGCGACCTCAGCGCGCCCGATCGCAACGAGCGTCATTCAGACAAGCCCGCCACAGAGTGGCGAAGTGCTCGCACCCGCCGTTGATGAAAGGGCAGGGCTCCGCTGCCTGAACGAGAACCGGGCGGCCGTCGAGCTGCCGCCACTCTCGTTGCAGGAATTCCGGGAAGGTCGTGCTGCGGGCAATATCGCAACTCCCGAAAACCTCTGTGGCCGCGACTACATCGGCAACTCCAGTCAACAGGCGAATGCTAGCCTTGCCGCCGAACCTGACACGCCGCCGGACTTCGCCGCTGCCAACGAACATTTCGCCAAAGCGGCCGCTTGGGGAGGTCTTCAAGACGGGATCAACCTCGTTGGTTTTCTCATCTTGGCCGCGCTGCTCTATTTCATTCCCGCGATCATCGCGTTTCGCCGCCGGCACCACTATCGCTGGCCGATCTTCGCCTTCAACCTCGGCGCGGCCTGGACCGGCCTCGGTTGGATCGGCACGCTCGTCTGGGCGTTGTGGCCTGCGCAAAGCGCCATCATCGATCCCATCATCGGCGACGCCACCGGCAGTGACCGGCGCTGACCTTTGTCCGATTGAAGGCATATGGCGATCCAATCGAACCTTAACGTCATTCACTGAAGGATTTCGGAGCGCCAACCTGGAATTAGGCGGAAGCGACAATTAGGTTTGTGTTCGGTGGCAGCATCGGACCGACAATGACCGTTCTTTCCCCTCACAAGAATCCTCCCGCTCGCGCTGAATTCGACAGGCAAGGGGGCGCGCCAGGAATTACCCGCTCGGTCCTGCGTACGACGCCCCAACTACCGGATCTTCCCGTTCCCTTGTCCTCGACGGACCTTTCAGCGGGTGTCTTGGTCTTTGATCCGGCCGCGGCGTCAAATCATCGAGAGTCAGTCGAGTCCATCATCAGGAAACTTACGAAGGCGTGCCGGCAGGAATTCGGGCTCGATCGCGAGGCGTATCCTATCACGAACAGCAGCATTCTCGCTGAAGTCAAAGCCCGTGTGCCTGCAGGGCGACACTTATCGGATGTTGCCTTGAAGGGAATCGTGCGCGCCATTCGGCCGAAGTATTCCAAAAAGGCTAGGCGGCCCTCCAAACTTGCACGCGACAACGAAGAACTCTGGCTCGCCCGCATGGGCAGGCTGCGCGCTGATTTCAAGTTATAGTTTCTTCGCCCCGCCGGGCGCAGAAATTGAAAAGCAGTTTCCGATTTTCTTCGTCTATTTCCCCGAGGGCACCGCCGCGAAGTTCACCTCATTAGGAGGTGAAGATGTTCGAAGGGGAACTAGAAAACGAAAAGAAGCCGCGCGTTGGTCGATGCGTTCTTGAAGAGCGGTTGGACGAGCTTGTCGCGGCAACCGACATTGCGGCGATTGACGTACTCGCGTTTTACACCGTCGCCGACTTATGCGGCATGCTTCAATGTGATGAACGCACTCTGAAGCGGCGGCGCGATGTAGGCGACGCGCCCTGGTTGGTATCCCTGCTCGGTCTACGCCGCTGTCCCGCCTTCTTATTTTGGGCGTGGGTTGTCGATGAAGTGCGCGGACAATTGGGGGGGCGGCCATGAAACTCCGTCCCAAACCCCAACAACCGCCGTCGCTTGTGAATGCGCCCTATCCGGAACTCGCGCCGGATCGAAGCCTCGAGAGCGTCGTTCTGAACGCGCTCGACCCGCGAAACCGAACGCTGGAGTGGGGCGCGCATCTCAACTGTGGCACGGCCCAGATCACACGCGCGTTTGGCGCATGGCCCTCTGGGGCGTATCTCTGTATCGAACCCGACGCCGGTCTCGCCGCACGCGCCAAGGCGGAGCCCGGCGGTTCGCACAGCTATTCGATGTCGTCCATTTTGCGTGGCGACCTGGAAGAGCTGCGCGCTCACCCGTTGCGCGGGAACTACAAGTTTCGCAACGAGCCGCTGACTTGCACCAGCATCCGCACCCTGAGCGTCGATCGTGTCGTCATCGAGATCGGCCACCGTGGTTTCGCCGACTATCGCGCGCTAGCCGACGAAGTCCGCCGCATCGCCGTGCCAGGGGCGATCGTCATTGTCATCGTCTACGATGTTCTCCGCATCGAGGAGTGGCAACTCGACGACCCACTCTATCGAGAACTCCTTCGTCTTCGGCATCGAATGCGACGCACGCCGCGAGCGTTTGATGTCTTCGAGTTGCGCGAAGTGGCGCGCCACAAGAAGCTCTACGCCACCGGCTGCTTCGATCTCCCGCAGGTGATGCGTCACATCGACGAGGGCCCAGAATGTCAACGCCTCTCACGCGGCTGGGACTGGACCGCAACCGGCTATCTTTTCCGGCCCCTGCGCAGGGATTGGGGGCGGCCCGCAATCAAACGCAATGTCCGACGTCGCGCCTACGTTTGGGTCGGTAAAGTCCCAGCCGCGCCAACCGAACCGCAAGCGCAAACATAATGGCGCGGCAACGCTCCCGTTACGCACCCGACGCGCAAGTGCGCCGCATCGCGCGCTTGGCGGCCGAGTTGGGCATCACGCCCACGGCCTTGCGTATGGGTGCGGACGGGTCGGTGCTGATCACCGCCGACACGCGCCAGCCAGCAGTGGCGACAGACGATGCGGATGAGGCGCTAGAGGCGTGGGAAGCGGAGCACAATCTTGTCCGGCGTCCCTAGGCCAGCCAGGCCCGTCTCCGGACGGTGTCCCACACCCGGGCATGCTCTAGTGGCGCGCAAAGCAAAGCGTCCATATCTGCCCGGCGTGCACATCGTGCGCGCGAAGGATCGGGAATATCACTACGCTTACAGGAGTGGTCCGAGACTACCCGATCCCGACACCGACCCGCAGGGCTACGTCAACGCCTATCGCAAAGCGCATGCGGTTCGTGTGGCTCCATCCGCAGCAACACTAACTGCGCAGGGGCAAACTATTTCGGGCCTCGTTGGTCTCTACAAGGCGAGCGGCGATTTTCAGCGCCTCGCCCCGTCCACGCAGAAACTGTACCGCAGCGCACTCGAAGCAATCGGCGAACGCTTCGGCACGCTCGCGCTCGCGGCGCTTAAGTCAGACCGGATGCCGGCGCGCATTCGGACGTGGAGGGACGAAGTAGCGGACCGTCCGCGCGCCGCCGACACGCGCGTCGAAGTGCTCTCCGCGCTGCTCCAGTGGGGCGTGCGCTATGGCCACGTCGCCAAAAATCCGGCGCGCGGCATCGAAGGCATCCACCGCGCCAACCGCTCCGATATCATTTGGACCGACGACGAGCTGCAGCGCCTGCTTGCGGCGGCGACGCCAGAGTGCGCGCGCGCCATCACGGTCGCGGTCTACACCGGCCTACGCCAAGGCGATCTCATCGCGCTCACCTGGGACGAGATCGACTTCGCCGTCGGCATTGTCGAACGCGCGACCAACAAAAGTGGTGGCCGAACGCGCGCGACGCCACCGCTTTTGCCCGAGGCGCGCGCCGCGCTGGAGAGTGCGCCGCGCGTTGCGTCGACCGCGCTCACCAGCGGGCTCGGCCGACCCTGGACACAGAGCGGTCTTGGCAACGCCTTCCGCGACGCGCGCAACGCGATCGGCGTCAACAAACGCTTCCACGATTTGCGCGGGACAGCGGCCACGCGCTTCGCGTCGGCCGGGTTCAGCGCCCAACAGATCGCCGCCTTCATGGGCTGGGAGGAGGGGCGCGTAGAGGCAATCCTCAAGCGCTACGTTTCGAAGCGAAAAATCGCCGAAGACGCGGCGCGCCGTCTTCGAGATGCATCTGAAGATGGTCACTAGGCCTGCAACGCAGTCTCGCAAGTAGCAACACCGGAGCATCCGTGTTTGGACGGCGATCGAAGAGCGACTGGTGCGAGGCCGCGCGCTGCCTGGAAAATATGGACGTCGTCGAATTGCCTCGTGAAGAGTTGACTTGACCCCCGTTTCTCATCCAGCCGCTACCGGAGCTCGGACGCCTGCGATGGGTTTGCCGTTCAAGCTCTGTATGTTTTGCGCAGTCGTCGCGCCTACTTTGGCTCGATGAGTTCCCAAGCGAACATGGTCAAGAAGCCGACCGCACCGAAAAACATAGCTGCTCGCAGCACTCGCATCTTGGACAGGCACACTCGGCTAAGAGCGTAGATATTGGCGAGTTTCTCGTTGGCTATTTGAGTCAGCGTGCGCGATCTGACGGCTTCGACATAGCTTGACGTCTTCCCCGACAATGGGAAGCTAGCGATATCGCCCCAAAAAACGACACCCCGTGCGCCCGTCGTCTCTGAACTAGCGGCGGGCGGGGGCATTCGCGGTGCGATCACCAAAAACGAGAGCCCTGCGCTAATGGCCAGCAGAGCTAGCGAGAAGGAGGCCGCAGCGGCCGGCCAAAGGACTGGCGCTGCCAGACTTAGATCGCTGGGGATCATGGCGATTGTCGTCGTGATGTGTTGACGAAACGACTCTTCTCGCAGCAGGAACGCTATGGCACCGGACGTTGTGAGCATCGTGAGCGACGCTTTAGCGTCCGCGAGCTGAATGTTGCGGCTGATGTACTGCTCTTGAACGTCGTGAAACGCACTCAGTTCGGAATCAGTCGCGAACTTCTCCAGAGTCATTAATTTCCTCAATTCCATCAGCTATGTTCAAGGTGCCAGCCCTACTTGCTCCAAGCAATCGCGCACAAGACTGTTGCTCGCCCATCGCGAGGCCCTGGCACAATTCATCCGAACGGCTATCGCAGCCAGGTCTTCGGGGTAGTCCTTGTTGACAATCGCGACGCGTTCGCCTTCGCCTCCCGCAGCGAGCTCAGGCATCGCGCCAAAAGCATCGAGAGACATTGTTAGCGTTCCGCCGGGCCCGGAAGAGAGCCTCGTGGCGTTGACAACTCCGTGTCCGACGACAATTGGCGATCCGGATCGATCTATGTCCCAATACGCCGGGTCAACCGCCAAGCCAGACCCGACGCCTGTGCCTGAGGTGGCGAAACGCGTGTTGGTGCGGAAGTGATGTTCGATAGCAATCTCGACCGCCTGAGAGACTTCCAGTGCGGTCTTCAGCGCTTGCCAAGTTGCACGCCACTTCCCGGGTGCGCCGTCCGGCGCAACCATTGTAGGGTCGTCCTCGACAAAGTGGGCGAGTGCGCCATCACCCGTAAACCGGTCGAATACGCCGCCGTTGGCGTGGCACAACTTCCTCATGAGCAGCGTCAGTTGCTGAATCCATTTTGCAAAATCACGGAAGCTCTTTGCTTCGCGCATCAAAAACGTGGAACGGCGGATGTCTATTGCGAGCGATACCGTTGAAATGAGCGAGGACTCGCCGCCGGACATTCCTGGCGAGTTCAACGCTTGCTGACGGATATCCAGGGGTGCCGAGCCTCGTTCAGCCATGCGCCAGAAGGAAATGCGATGCCGTTTCGAGAAGCTTGATAGCAACATATCACGTTGGACGAGCGCTTTCGCCACGGATGAAAGCGCGAAGAACAAATCCTCATCGTAGACTTTGGAGAGGACACCGTCGTTAGTGGCCTTGACTAACTGGCCAACAAGGGATTTTTGATCAGCGAAAATGACGACGCAACAGTCAGCCCGATGTGCAGAGACTACCTTCGTTACACGAGGGCGGCAAACCAGAGCAATTTTCTTGCTTGTTTGGTAGACGCGGGCCCACATTCCCTGCTCACACCCAGCGAAGTTGGTACGGCGCAGCTCGACAAGGTCAGGATCGACGGTTTGAAGGCGAGGGCGGAACGTTGCATCGAAACCAACGGTCAGGTCATAGTCGCCGTCCGGTGACCATACGCGAAATAGAAGCGCGTCAGCATGCCAAGTCACCAGAATTGCTTCTAGGGCACGATAAAGCGGTCGATCGTCGAGTGGTTCGCGAAACTCCGTCCCCGCCAGTTCATTGACCGTGAGGTTGCAGAGGTTTTGGGAGGTCTGCCACGCTCTCATTCAGCCTCAGCGAAATTCCTCGTGGATCGCTTTCCACAAGAGGTCCAGCATATCCGCCACCGATACCGGCTTTTCCAGCACCGCGGCAGGCGGTTCTCCGTTGAAGTGAGCAGTGACCTCTTCTCTGAAGCCGGTGACAAAGACGATCCGTTCGGACGGGTAGCCCAACTTCTCGAGCCTCTCGTGCAGCTCGAATCCTTTGTGTGTGTCTCCGTTGATCAGAAGATCGATGATGTGGAGCTTTGATCGCAACAGCTCTTCGTCGCTCATCGTTTCGATCTTGTCGTACAGGACATATCGAAATCGGTATCGATTGCCGTTGTGCTGCAGAGTAATTTCATCGATCCATTCCTCGTCTTCGTTCGAGGATATGTCCCGCCCTGAAATCGACAATTGCTTTGCGAAATAGCGTTGCAGGGCGATGCGATGGCCAAGCCGATGTGGCTCGTCCTCGAAGTGGTGAACTTCAACCAAACGCTCGCCAACGGCGGCTCTTTCAGCGGGTTTGCGGGATGCTGACAGTGAAAGTAACCCTCTCAGACCTAGTATCGCTCAGATTGTAATCATGGATGGGCTGTGGATGGTAGTCGCAAATCGCCTGGCGGTGGTGGACCTTCGCGATCTTTAGTACCGCGGGAAGCCCCAAACCAGTCCCGGGCATTTGCTGGCGGCCTTTCTCATTGCGCACTCGTCCAAACTCACCCCACAGTTCCTCTTTTGAGTGACCGCTAATCGGCTGACCCACATTGGTGATATCAAAAATCCAAAAACCACGACGGGACGAGAATTTCATCTCAACCGTGCTCTCCCGATTGGCGTATTTAAAAGCGTTATCGATCAAATTGTGGAAGAGCAGCGACATGTAAGCTCGATCTACAGGTGCCATTATGCGAGAAGAGAGGTCAAAATCGCGTAGCGACACGCGAAGTCGTCGACGCTCTCTTTCAGTATCGAGCGTATCGAGTTGCAGTCTTATTAGTTCAACAAGGTTCGTCGGGGCGAACTGACAGTCTTGCTCCGTCAAGTCGTTTACGGCGACCTTGATGTTCTCGAACATCTCGCGAAGTTGGGTGGCCTGAGCACGAAGCTTCGAGAAGCCCTTACGAAACTGGGCCTTCTCAACCAACCAAATCTTCAGTTCTTCGGGTTCGCAATCTTTGCTGCTTTCATAGAGGTACGATAAGGCTTCCGCGTGCGAAAGCGCCGCGTTGAGGCTACCACGAAGGTTGTGACGCACCTGAGCCAGTTGATGCAGCCGCTCCTTAGGCTGAAAGGCTAATGTGTGGGCGATCCGAACTTCGGTAGCGATCCGATCTAGAAGGCCCGCCTCAAAATCGGGGAGTTCGGTAGCGAGCAATTCGGCGATGAGAAAGCGCCTATCCTCCGCGAAAGTTTCTATCGGGTGGATGTAATAGCTGGGCTTATTAGCAGCACGATGGATGTACGGAGACACACGGCCTCTCAAATCTTCGTGGACAAGGTCGGGCGCTCTTGAGGGCAGGCGGCCGGATTTCAAGGCTCGCCCGATCGGCTCCGATGGATCCACGAAAAAACATCGTCGTACCGAAGGCGCGGCGTCCTCGGCCATGCGGAGAAATTCGACCCAGGGCAAGTCAGGGGCGGGTGTTACGAGGCGCATGTGCCGCGAGATGAGCTCAGTAGATCGCGTACTGAGTGAGTGTGTCGCGTTCGACACTGTCATAGCGAGGAGGCGCTGGCTCAAGTCGTCAGCGATCTGTTCGATGACTTTCTTGGCGGTGTCGCTGAATGCGCCACCGACGTAGGCGGGAGTGGGCTGGGCGAAACAACACACTGTGACAAACGGCGCAGTGCGTTGGGGCCCAACGCCCTTGGTGCCCATGGGAACTATATACGCGCTCCGCATTTCTGAGACGGAGAACGCACTCTCGGCAGCCGGAGTTACGCTGCGCGGCCCGGTTTGGGGCGCGAAATGCGCTTGGCGTATGGCCAATTGTAGCGGCTGATCCTCACTGAGCGGCGGGTCTTCAACGATACGATTTTTGTCTGAATCCGGGGCGGCGAGATCGTCGAGGGATCCGTCTTGGCGATGCCGATAGACGCGCACTTCTGTCGCGTTCGTCCACTCTGAGATGGTCTTGACCGCGTTGCGGACTAGCACATCGATTGGATCGCTGACCTTCACGGCCTCGGTGAGGCTCAAGATGGATGAGGCAAGTCGTCGGGCCCGATTCAGTTGTATCCAGCCGGCTATGGAGCGGGCCGTGGAGATGAGGCGCTTCTGAAGGCGTGATGATCCTTTCAGCCTAGCGATGCTATCCGTGGGTCCGATGAACTGAAGGACCCCGACCGTCACCTGCTCAGTCGCGCCGACTCGGTTAGCGTTGAGGAAGAAGAGCTCGCTCTCAAGCGACTGAGCGTTGCGGATGCATGCCGAGACTCGGGTGTTTAGCTTTGGCGCCAAGTCACCCTTCCACGCCGCCAGGAGGTCCGGTGAGGCGTGCAAGTCAACCTTGCGCGGTATCGAACACGGCATGGAGATGCAGAAGAGCTTGTCTGTTAAGCTGAGGCCCTGACCTCGGATGTTCCAAAGCCGCAAGTTGTTTTCGCCCTCAGACCATTCGCAAAGCCAGAGCGCCGCGACCAAAGGGTCGGGCCCGATCAGGCGGACGAGCTCGTCCAGCAACTCGTCGCGCGTGCTGTTTTGCGTGTTGGTGCCGTCATCGGCGGTCAGAAGCGCCCCTACCTTCTCGAATGCCGTCCACAACGCGTCATCGGACATGTTGATACCCAGGGCTGCGACAATTCCGTCTAGCTTAACCTCACCTTAATGCAATATTGGTAGTTGAACGAGAATCACCATCGCAGGGGGCTTGCGATGACGAAGCACGATCTGATTTCTCTGCTCATGTCTGCGCGAAATGAACGCGAGTGGCACACGCTGCTGCTCGACGTTTGTGATCGCCACTTTGGTGGGGTTTTGCCGGAGTTTTGGGACGAGATCGTTGCTGAAGGCCATATCCGGCGGTTTGAGGAGCGCGCCCGCAAGAAGGACAAGATTCCTGCCTAGGTAGGAGCGACCGGCCTCCCGTCATATCAAGCACACGCGGGCAGGGGCGCTAGGGTAGCGCTCGCGAGTAGGTGGACTGGCCGCCACTGAACCATCATCGGCGATCTGTTGCCCACTCCCGTGCAGGGTCTGTGCGGTGTGCTTCGATCCATTTGCAGCCAATCGACCAAGTGTCATGGCTTCAACATCGTTGAGCGAACTACCCGCGAACAGACGGAGAATCGTGAGGTCGTTCGCGGCGCATTCTGTAAAACCGAAGTGTAAAACTCCGCTCGGCGACTCATGAACTACAACGAAATCCGCTGCTTAGACCCCAACCCGCGATAGGTTCGATCCCTGTCGCGCCCACCATCCTTCGCTCGCTGCGCGAGCTTCGGATGGCTTACGCCGATCTTTTCACAACCTCATCGAGCGATGCGCCTTGTGGCGTTCGCGGGCCGTGTGGCACGTGGGCGGGACGCTTGGGGGGAAGCAGCATGATTATGGTTGTTCGTGCGCTGGTTGGCGTGGCGGGTGTATTGGCTGTGCTAGTGGCGTTGGGCTTCTGGTTCAGGCCGGACACGCTGGCGGCTGAGTTCGCGATCTCGCCGCAGGGCGCGCTTGGTTACGCGACGCTGCGCGCGGATCTCGCCGCGCTGTTCGGCGGCGTTGGCGCTTTGGCGATCGCGTCGGCGTTGCGCAACAGCGCGTATTTGCTCACTGCGCCGTTGCTGCTGCTGGCTCTCGGCCTTTGCGGCCGGCTGCTGACGATTGCGCTCGCCGGTTACGAACCGAGCATGTTGCAGCCGATGATTGTCGAGGTCGTGTTGATCACGCTCTTCGCTACTGGCCGCAAAGTGTTGCCGCAGCGCTAGGCGCGCGAGACAAGCTGCTTCAGGCGCTCGCACATCGTTGAGTTCGGATCCGTCAGCGGATCGATGACTGTGAAGTGGTTCGCGCCCTCGGCTTCTTCGTAGCGCGTCGCAACGCCGTCTTCGCCCCATGCCGCGACGATGGCTGCGCTTTGGCGCAGATACTCGCTGCTCTCATTGCCGCCGACGATCGCGTCGAGGCTCTTGCCTTCGGGCGCAGGCCACAGAAGCGGGCTGAGCGACGCCGCCTCGGCTGCGTCGAGCTTGAGCTTTTCGTTGAGGCTGGTGGTGATGAGCGGCGCGAGTTCGAAGAGGCCAGAAATGGCGTAGGCGGCTGGCACGTGTGCTTCGGTCGCCAACAGGCATGCTGACAGATGCCCGCCGGCGGAATGGCCGGCAACGATCACCGACGCGTCGACGGCGCGATGCACAATGCGTGAGGCTTCCCGCATTTGCTCCACGATATCGCCGATGCGCACGTTGGGGCAAAGGTCGTAGCTCGGCACCGCGACGGTGACGCCGAACTCGTTCAAGCCTTTCGCCATCGAGCTGAAGAAGCTCTTGTCGAGCGCTTGCCAATAGCCGCCGTGAATGAACATCACGGCAGGGCCGGGGCCGGCATCGAAGAGATCGAACGTGTTGCGTTCGCCTGGGCCGTACTCGATCACGCGCGGCGGATTGATGTTGCGGTAGACTTTGCTCTCCGCCGCCCAGCGCGCGATGATCGCCGGGTGCTCGGGCACGGCGGCGCGGTTGTTGTATTCCTTTTCGAGATCGAGACTCATTTGGAGTCAGGATAATCGAAGCCAGGCCATTTCGAACCGTAAAGTTGGTAGCCGAGGATCGTATACGTCTGCGCCACGTTCGGGTTGGCGCGGATGGTCTCGGTGACGACCTTCTGGATTGAGTTGAGATCAGGGTGCTCGATCCGCACGAGCAAATCCCACTCGCCCATGATCGAATAGATATCCATGATCTTGTCGGTTGAATCGCGCAGCGCGTTGCCGACGGCTTCCGGCGTCGCGTTTTGAACGCGGACGAAAATGAAGAGGCTGTGGTCTGCCATGTGAGCTCCTGCGCGTGAGCTTAGCGCGGCACGACGGCCGTTGTCTCGATTTCGATGAGTGCGGCGTCTTCGATCAACGCCTTTACTTCGACGACGGCCATCGCTGGATAGTTCCGGCCCATCTTCTCGCGCCAGGTGGCGCCGATTTCGGAGAGGGAGGCGAGGTAGGCGCGTTTGTCGGTGATGTACCAGGTCATGCGCGCGATGTGTTCGGGGCCGGCATTGGCTTCGCGTAGCACGGCGAGCGTGTTGTCGAGCGTTTGCGCGAACTGCGCCGCGAGCGTCGTTGCTTCGAAATTGCCCTCCGGCGTCCAGCCGATCTGGCCGGCGACGAAGACGATGCGGCCTTCGGCCTCGATGCCGTTTGCGTATCCTTTCGGGCGCGGCCAACCTTCTGGGAGTAGCGTTCTCATTCTTCGAGCTTTGCGAAATCGGTGATGGCTTTGCGGAGACCGGCGGGCCAGGGCTGCGCGCTCATGGTCGCAAGATCGGTGAAGACGATGGTTTGATCGAACCGCGCGACAGTGCGTGCCCCGATCGAGGCGATGTGCTTGAGATTGAGCGAGCTATTGCCGATGGAATCGACGCCGAGCTGTTGATGCAGCATGTCGCCAATGCGCACGGGGCCGACAAACTCGCACTCGAAACGCACGGTCGGCACGCCTTTGCGGTCGTCGACATGCAGCGACTTGAACGAATGGCCGAGGCTGGCGAACCAATCCTCCACGGTTTCGTTCACCAAGCCGAAGAAGCGCGGATAGAAGATGATGCCAGCCGCATCGCAATGCTCGAAGCGGATGATGAGGTCGCGGGTAAATTTCATTTGGGTTCGCGCAGCTTGAAGCGTTGCAGTTTGCCGGTGTTGGTTTTGGGCAGCTCGGTGACGAACTCGATGGCCCGTGGATATTTGTAGGGCGCGATCGTTGCCTTCACGTGATCCTGCAGCGCGCGTTCGGTAACGCTCGCATTCGGATTGAGGACAATGAAGGCCTTGACGATCTGGCCGCGCTCTTCATCCGGCACGCCGACGACGGCGCATTCGGCGACGGCCTCGTGGGTGAGCAGCGCGTTCTCCACTTCCGGCGCGCCGATATTGTAGCCCGACGAAATGATCATGTCGTCGGCGCGGCTGACGTACCAGAAATAGCCGTCGGCATCGCGGCGATAGATATCGCCAGTGACGTTCCAGCCGTTGGCGACGTAATGCTTCTGGCGCTCGTCCGCGAGATAACGGCAACCGGTCGGGCCTTTGATGGCGAGCCGGCCTTCGCCTTCGCCGTCAAACGGTTCATCGTTCTCGTTGAGCAGCGTCGCTTCGTAGCCTGGCACGGCTTTGCCGGTGGAGCCGGGGCGAATATCGTCGCCACGGGCGGAGACGAAGATGTGGATCATCTCGGTCGAGCCGATGCCGTCGATGATGCGGATGCCGGTGCGCTCGAACCATTGATCGGACGTTGCGCGCGGCAAGTGTTCTCCGGCGGAGACGCACGTGTGCAGTGACGCGAGCTTGCTCAGATCCTGCTTCATCAGCGCGCGATAGCCGGTAGGCGACGTGAAGAGCGTGGTGGCTTTGTGCTGCGCAATCGTGTCGGCGAGCACATCGAAGCCGGGCTTCTCGCAGATCGCGGTCGCGGCGCCGGCGCTTGCTGGGAAGACCATGCCGGCGCCGAGGCCGAACGTGAACGCGAACGGCGGCGTGCCGATGAACACGTCTGTCGGCTTCGGTCGCAAGATGTGGCGCGAGACGGTTTCCGCCATCGCGGCGATGTCACGATGGAAGTGGACGCAGCCTTTTGGTCTGCCGGTCGTGCCGGAGGTGAAGGCGATGAGTGCGGGATCGTCAGCGGCGGTGGCGACGGCGGCGCCAGTGCCTGGCGCGTTCGCCATAAGCTGGGCGAGATCGTCGGTTGTGATGATGTGCTTCAGCACTGACGCGGCCGGTTGCGCCGCCACGAGTTCTTCGGCGCGGTGAGTATCGACAATGGCGTGGGTGATCTGCGCCTTGTTGAGGATCACGGCGAGCTCGTGCGCGCGAAGCATCGGCATGGTGCCGACGGCGACGCCACCCGCCCGGAAGACGCCCCACCAAACGGGGAGGGAAAGGCGCGTGTTTGAAGCGTGTATGAGAACGCGATTGCCGGGGACCAGGCCGAAATCGTGCGTCAGGACGTGCGCAATGCGTGTCGCTTCCTGCAGCAGCGCCTCGTACGTCAGCGATTCCGAAGGCAGCAACACCGCGTTGCGCGCGCCGTGGCCGTTGGCGATCGCGGCGTCGAGCATGCTGCTGGCATTGTAGTGCGCCGGAAATTGCAGCTCTGGCAGAGTAAACTTCATTTCCGCCCACTGATCGCGTGGCGGGAGGTTGTCGCGAACGAACGTGTCGACGTGTGCGCTCATCAATCGCCCTCGAACACGGGTTTCTGTTTCGAGGCGAAGGCGACATAAGCGCGCTCGAAGTCTTTCGTCTGCATGCAGATGGCTTGTGCTTGCGCTTCGGCTTCGAGCGCCTGCTCGAGGCTCATGTTCCACTCCATGTTGAGCTGGTTCTTGGTCATGGAGTGCGCGAAGGCGGGGCCGGTGGCGAGGGCGTGCGCGAAAGTTTGCGCCTCGGTGAGTGGTGTTTCGGTGATCTTGTTGAAGAAGCCCCAGCGTTCGCCTTCTTCAGCGCTCATGCTGCGGCCCGTGTAGAGGAGCTCGCTGGCGCGGCCGTGGCCGATGATGCGCGGCAGAATTGCGCACGCGCCCATGTCGCAGCCGGCGAGGCCGACGCGCGTGAAGAGGAAGGCGGTCTTGGCGTTGGCGGACGCGTAGCGAATGTCGCTCGCCATCGCGACGATCGCGCCAGCGCCGGCGCAGACGCCCTCAATGGCGGCGACGATTGGTTGCGGGCAGGCGCGCATGGCTTTGACGAGATCGCCGGTCATGCGGGTGAAGCGCATGAGTTCGGGCATCGTCATTTTGGTCAGCGGCGCGATAATGTCGTGCACGTCGCCGCCGGAGCAGAAATTGCCACCGGCGCCGGTGACGACGATGGCGCGGCAATCGTCAGCGTAAGAGAGGCGGCGGAAGAGATCGCGAAGTTCGGCGTAGCTTTCGAACGTCAGCGGATTTTTGCGCTCGGGGCGGTTGAGCGTGACCGTCGCCACGCGATCGCGGACGGACCACAAGAAATGTTCGGCCTGATAGTCGGCGCTCTTCCAGGCATCGTTGATCACGGCGCCGCTCCCTTCGTCAGCTTGCGGCGCAACGATGCCTTGGCAGCATCGAGAAGCCGCGACAGCGCGGTCTTGTCGGCTTGTGTAAGATCGCGCAGCAGCGCGTCCACGCATGCCGCGTGCGCTTTGGCCATGTGCTTGAATACGCTTTCGCCCCGACGCGTCAACCGCACGCGTTGGATGCGGCGGTCGGTTTCGTCGTGCTCGGTTTCGATGAGGCCGTCCTCGCTCAAGCGTGTTCGCAACTGCGTAACGTTGCCGTTCGAGACGAGCAGATATTGCGAGACTTCGCCGAGTGTCAGCGCGCCGTGGCGGTCGAGCGCGGAAAGAAAGTCGAAGCGGGCGATCGTGCTATCGAACTTGGCGCGCATGAGTGTGTCGACCTCGCGCTCGATCAGGCGGCTCGTCGTGAGCAGGCGCAAAGAGAGACGGACGGATTCGTTCATCGCGCCCCTCCCCCTTGTGGGGAGGGGTTGGGGTGGGGGTGCGAGCGCAGTTGTTTGACGACGGAGGTGCTCACCCACCCCCGCCCCTCCCGACAAGCGGGAGGGGAGAAGCGCGCGATCATATTTCGCCGCCGGACATCGGGATCGCCGCGCCGTTCGTCGCGGCCGCGCCGTCGCTGCAGAGCCACGCGATGGCGCTGGCGACTTCGTCGGCGGTGATGAGGCGGCCTTGCGGGTTGCCGGCGTAGAGCATGGCGCGCGCTTCTTCCTCGTTGAGCTTGGTTTTACTGGCGATGTTTTCGGCGGCGCGCGTGACGATGTCGGTCTCGACATAGCCGGGGCAGATGGCGTTGACGGTGACGCCGCGCTTGGCGGCTTCGATTGCGAGCGCGCGCGTCATGCCGATCATGCCGTGCTTCGAGGCGCAGTAAGCGGAAATGTACATGCCGCCCTTGAGGCCAGCGATGGAAGCGACGTTGACGATGCGGCCCCATTTGTTGGCGTACATATCGGCCAGCGCGGCGCGCGAGCAGAGGAAGGCGCCGGTGAGGTTGATCGCCATCACCTGATTCCACATGGCGAGATCCATGTTGTGGAGCGCCATAGAGGGCGTGATGCCGGCATTGTTGATCAGGATGTCGATCGGGCCGTAGCGATCGCGCGCGGTGGTGAAGGCGGCGGCGACGGAAGCTTCGTCAGCAACGTCGCACGAGACACCTTGCGCATTCTCGAATTGCTCGGCGGCGTCTTGCACGCGTGCGCCATCGCGGCCGACGAGCGTGAAGCGTGCGCCCGTGGGCGCGAGCGCGCGAGCGGTGGCGAGGCCGATGCCGGTGCCGCCGCCGGTGATGAAAACGTGGTGGGCCATTACGATTCCTTGCGTGAAAGCATGCGCTGCATTTGCGCGTAGCCGGTGCGGTATTGTTTGGGTGGCGCGAGTTTGCCGTAGCCGAGTTCGGCGGCGGCGCGCAGCGACCAATTGGGATCCATCAAGTGCGGCCGCGCAAGCGCGCAGAGATCGGCACGGCCGGCGGCGAGGATGGAATTGATGTGATCCGGCTCGAAGATGTTGCCGACGGCCATGGTCTTCACGCGCGCTTCATTGCGAATGCGGTCGCAGAAGGGCGTTTGGAACATGCGGCCGTAGACGGGTTTCGCGAGCGGCGTGGTTTGGCCGGCGGAGACGTCGATGAGATCGGCGCCGGCTTGCGCGAACGCTTCGGCGATGGCGATGGAGTCTTCCGCCGTGAGGCCGTCATCGTGCCAATCGGTGGCCGAGATGCGGACGCTCATCGGCTTGTGCTTCGGCCACGCCGCGCGCATGGCCTCGAACACTTCGAGCGGGAAGCGGAGGCGGTTTTCGATGCTGCCACCGTACTCGTCGGTGCGGTGGTTGCTGATCGGCGTGAGGAAGGACGAGAGCAAGTAGCCGTGCCCACAATGAAGTTCGAGCATGTCGAAGCCGGCATCCTCGCCCATGAGTGTGGCGCGAACGAAATCGGCTTTGACGCGATCCATATCGGCGCGGGTCATTGCGCGCGGCGTGGCATTGGCTTCGGACCAAGCGAGTGCCGACGGCGCGATGATCTCCCAGTTGCCGGACTCTAGCGGCTGATCCGAGTAGTCGCGCCTGTCGTTCGGATTCTCGCTCCACGGTTTGCGTGTCGAGCCTTTGCGGCCGGCGTGGGCGAGCTGCAGCGCGAACTTCGCGCTGGTGTTCGCGTGCACGTAGTCGACGATGCGTTTCCAGGCGGCGACGTGCTTCGCGTCGTACATGCCGGCGCAGCCGGGGGTGATGCGGGCGTCGGCGGAGACGTCCGTCATCTCGCTGAAGATGAGACCGGCGCCGCCGCTGGCGCGGGCGCCATAGTGGACCAGGTGGAAGTCGCTCACTTCGCCGTCGACGGCGGAATACATGCACATCGGGCTGACGACGACACGGTTGGGGATTTCCATGTCGCGGAGCTTCAGTGGTGCGAACATCGGTGGTGGCGGATCTTGGTCAACGCCAGAGAACCACGACTCCACGCGGCCAAGATAGCTTTTGTCGCGGACACGGAGATTTTCGTGACTCACGCGCTGGCTGCGGGTGAGCAGGGAATATGTGAACTGCAGCGGGTCTAGCGTCGCGTAGCGATCGATGTTCTCGAACCACTCCGTTGAGTTGCGCGCCGCGTTCTGGAGCTTCAGCACTTCGACTTGCCGCTCGGCGTGATACTCGGCCAACGCCTCCGCGAGCGGTTTGCCGCCGTGGAGCACTTGCGCGAGCTTGATCGCGTCTTCGATTGCGAGCTTGGTGCCGGAGCCGATGGAGAAGTGCGCGGTGTGCGCCGCGTCGCCCATCAGGATCAGGTTATCCTTGTGCCACGTCTCGCAGACGATGCGCGGGAAGTTGAGCCAGGCCGATCCGCGCAGGTGCTTGGCGTTGGTGGAGAGCGTCGCGCCGTCGAGATACTTCGCGAAGAGCTGCTCGGCCGCGCGGCAGGTTTCGTCCTGACTCATGCGATCGAAGCCGAAGCTTTGCCATGTCGACTCGCTGCATTCGACGATGAAGGTCGAGGCGCCGTCTTCGAACTTGTAGGCGTGCGCCCAGATCCAGCCGTGCTCGGTGTTTTCGAAGGCGAAGGTGAAGGCCTCGAACGCTTTGTTGGCGCCGAGCCAGATATATTTGTTCGGGCGAATATCGATGTCGACGCCGAAGTGCGCTGCATCGGCGCTGCGGAGCTTCGAGTTTGCGCCGTCGCAGGCGAGGACGAGATCGTAGGCGGCGAAGAGCGCGGGTGAAGGATCGACCTCGGTTCTGAACTCAAGCCGCACGCCCAGCTCGCGGGCGCGATCCTGCAGGATGTTCAGCAGGCGCTTCCGGCCAATGCCGACAAAGCCATGGCCGGAGGAGGTGATGGTCTGGCCGCGGATGTGGACGTCGATGTCGTCCCAATGAGCGAAGCCAGCTTCGATTTGATCCGCGCTGATCGGATCGTTGGCGCGAAGGTTCTCCATGGTCTGATCGGAGAAGACGACGCCCCAGCCGAACGTGTCGCCCGGATCGTTGCGCTCGAACACGACGATGTCGTGCCGCGGGTCGCGCAGCTTCATGGAGATGGCGAAGACAAGGGCGGCCGGGCCGCCGCCAACGCAGGCGATGCGCATGGAGTTAGTTTATATATGAAATAATCGCCCGACGCAAGAAAATCCGCGCGATCGGGTCTTGGCTAGCCGTTGATTTCGAAGAAGTGGCTGGCCTGGCCCTCAGAGTTGGCGATGGCGCGCGCCATTTCTTGTTCAGCTTCCTGCTGGTGGCCCATCCGCTGGAGGCTGAGGCCCCGCCCATACCGCGCGACAGCGTTGTTCTCGTTTTCAAAGACGAGGTCGCCGAAGGTAAAGTAGGCGCGGCGCAGATCGCGGAGCGCGCGCTCGTCTTCGCCGAGCGACTGGAGCGCGATCGAGCGGAAGTAATGTGCCGCCGCCGTGTGCATACGCGAGACGCGGGCGCCGATGACGCGGCCACAAGCGCGCACCACGACTTCGGGGTCATGGCCCAAGCAGGCCTGCCAATAGCGGTGCGTGGGGCTGAGCTGGCTCAGTTCGCCAGCGCCGCGCGTCGGCGGATCGGACATGCCGTGGCCGGCCTGCGCGAACGCGGGCGTTACCGCCAGGGTTGCGGCGATAGCAGCGGCAGCGGCGGGCAGGCGCACGGCGGATCCTCCGAGTTGAACCGAGGGGCAGGATGCGACGAACGCGAGCCGTTCGCAACGGGGTGCGGCTAGGGCGCGAGGCCAGCATTGGAATAAAACTGCACATCGCGGCGGTTCATCTGGAGGCCGCGCGCCATATCCGCCTCGCCCTCGGCTTGGCGTCCCTGGCGCATGGCGACGACGCCGCGTCCATAGACGGCGATCGCGGAATAGGCATCGCGTTCGCCGGCGCGGGTGAAGTCGGCGTTAGCGCCTTCGAGGTCGCCGGTCATAAAGCGGTAGTAACCGCGGGCGACGAGCGCCCAGGCCGAGGCTTCCGAGTTTCGGACGGCGCGGTCGCAGAAGCGGCGCGCTTGATCCAGTTCGACGCGCGCTGCCGCGCGGCTGATGCACTTGCCGGAATAGATGCTGGGGTATGTGCCGTAATTGCGCGCGGCCAAACGCGAGGCGCGATCGTAAGCTTCCATCGCTCCGGTGAAATCGCCGCGCCGGAACAGAACTTGGGCCCGCCCGATCAGCGGCGATGTGTAGTCGCGGCCAAGTTCGATGGCGCGGTCATAGTCGGCAAGCGCCCGATCGTAGTCTTCGAGCCATGAATTGACTGAGGCGCGGTTGTTGTACCCGGTCGCTTCATCGCGATCGGCTTCGATCATCTCGTCATAGAGATCGCGCGCGGCGCGGATGTCGGCGCCGGCCAGATCGTGCTGCCCCTGGTCCTCGTAAAGCTGCGCGCGATACCAGAGCGCGCCTGCAACCGTGGACCGGCCGTCGCGTTGGCCGATGATGCGCGTGCAGCTTTCGATGGCGCGCTCGAGCGGGTGTTCGTGGTTGTCGTTGGTGCAACGGACCCAATCGCCATCGGTTTGCGGCGCATTGGAGGAGTAGGAGCCGCCAAAGCCCCAACTTGATTGCGCGGCGGCAGATGACAGCGACAGAAGTGTCATCGCCGCGGCGGCTAAGAAAATTCTCATGGTCGCGCCCATCCCAATTGTGCGCCGAGGCTTAACAGCCCGCCAATCTGGGGCCAAGGCGAGAGGCGGGCGGCTTGTGCTCATGGGCGCAACCCGGCGTTGCCGTAGAAGTCATCCACGTCGTCATCGAGCGCCAGGGCGCGGGCGATATCGGCTTCACCTTCGGTGGCGCGGCCAAGGCGGAGGGCGGCGACGCCTCGGCCATAGAGGCCCGGCGCGGATTCCGGATTGCGTTCGACGGTGACGCCGAAATCGGCAAGCGCGCGTTCGAGATTGCCTTGGCGAAATCTAAGGAAGCCGCGCGAGAAATACACGTAGGCGTCCTGCTCGGCGATGCTGATGGCTTCCGCGCAGGCGGCTTCTGCGGCTGCCCAATCTGCGCCCAAGGCGGCGAGCGCCTCGCAGCGGGCGGCGTGGTAATAGGGCTGTTGAGGGGCTTTGCGCGAGGCTTCGTCATACTCAGCCACCGCGCGGGCGTAGTCGCCAAGATTGAAGAAGATGGCGCCGCGACGATAGTGCGGGTGTCCAATCTCTGCGTCGACGGCGATGGCGCGCTCATAGTCGGCGAGCGCTTCTTCGTAGCGCTCCTGATATTCATAGAGCGTAGCGCGATTGATGTAGCCGTATGGATCGCGCGGATAGGCGCCGATAGCGTCGGTGAACATGCGGTGCGCTGTGGCGAGATCGGCTTCGGCGGCTACAGTTTCGCCGAGTTCGCTGTAGTGGCGGCCGCGATTGTAGAAGGCCGTCGCGGTGTGCCAACGCGTGATACGCTCGCCAATGATGCGGCCGCAGCTTTGGATCGCGCCGCGTTCGTCTGCGTCCCCATAGCCGAGGCAACGGGCCCAATGTGTGCCGTAGGCAATGCCGCGCGGGCGGCGTTCGCGCGTGCTTGGGTCAGTTGCCGGAGCGGCGACGGTGGTTTCGTCGTTCTGTTGCTGCGCGCGTGCGGGCGCGAGGCAAAGCAGCGCAAGAGCTGCGGCGATGGCGATCACACGCATCGGCTTCCCCAAGTGACGGGGCGGAGCCTATCCGCGGATAGGCGTGGTCGCGATCACAAGTGTGCGTTCGAGGCCGGCGTCGCGGTCGTCCAAGGCAGCGTGATAGTCCGGCGCGTGTTCCATTGAGAGGATGGCGGGCGGGTTGGGATAGCGCATCGCCGCAAGATCGTCCCACCGCCCCACGGTCGGCCCGGCTTTGGCTTCGCGCAGAACCGCGAGGACGCGGCCGCTGAAGAGGAGGTGGCCGCCGGTGCGATAGACCGTCCGCATGGCGACAACGCCGTAGCGCATATACGCAGTGCGGCCAGACACGCCGGGCTGGGTGGTCCGATATTGCGCGTCTTTGTAATAGCCGAGGAAGTTCACCATCGCCGGGGCGTAGCTCTGCGGCTGCGCCAGCAAGCGCGAGATCGACGCGGCGCTCGGCATCACGTCGCTGCGGAAGCTGAGCGCTTGAGCGTCCTGCACAATTGGGCCGTGCGGCTTGGTGAGAATGCCGAGGGCGATCAGCGTTTTCAGAACGCCGAACAGTAATGCGGGCGGACGCCGGAGCTTGATGCGCGCGACATAAGCGTCCTCAACCCCGTCGAGCGCAATCGGCAAAGCGTTGGGATCGCCGCCGCTGGCGACGATGAAACGCTGCCAGTACGCGCCGTCGGGTTCGCCGCCGATCATGGTGAAGTCGGTGCGGCTGCTCCAGCTCTCGGTGACGCCCGGCGCGAACGCGCCTGCCTCGCCTTTAACGGCGATGAACCAGTGTGGGCCATCGCCACTTGAGATCGCATAGACAGGCTCGCGCGCGCCAATCATCCAGAGCGTGGCGATCAGCGCGACGATGAGCGCGAGAATGATGAGGGCGATCGTCACCTCAGTTGGACCAATAGATGTATTCTTGATCCTGGGTCCACGGCGCGTTGAGCGGCACGTCGACACGCACCGGCCCTTCGATCAGCGCAGGCCAGAGCGGCGGCGGCATATTGGCATTTTGCGCCACGATCATCGCGCGCATGGCCGCGACGCGCTCCGGTTCTTGCGCGGAGAGATCGTGCTGCTCGGTCGGATCCTGCGCCAGGTTGAAGAGCCACACGCGATTAGGCGTTTCGCTGACTTGCAGCTTCCAATCGCCATCGCGGACGGCGCGATAGGGGCCGGAGCGCCAGAAGATGCGCTGGTTCGGCGGACCTTGGTTTTCGCCGCGCAGATAGGGCAGCAGGTTCACGCCGTCGATCTGCGGTTGCGCCGGTGCGCCGGAAGCGGCGGCAGCGGTGGCGAAAATGTCCATGTGCGTCGCGGGGCCGGCGATGCGACGGCCGCTCGGCAAGCCGCCCGGCCAGCGCACGAAGTACGGCGTGCGGATGCCGCCTTCGAAGAAGGTGGACTTCCAGCCGCGGAATGGCGCGTTGATGTCGGCGAGCCCAGTGTACCAGGCGCCGCCATTGTCGCTGACGAAGATCACGATGGTGTTGTCGTCGATGCCGTTGTCGCGCAGCGCTTGCATGACGCGGCCGACGCCGCGGTCGAGCGACCGCACCATGGCGCCGTAAACGCGCTGGGTGTGATCCGGGATGGCGCTGAGTGCGTCGTAATCCTCGCGCGTCGCCTGCAGCGGCGTGTGCACGGAGTTGAAGCTGAGGTAGAGGAAGAAAGGCCGGTTGCGGTTGGCTTCGATGGCGCTGACGGCCTCGTCCGCGAAGTAGTCGGTGACGTAACCGCGCGGGCGCATGTGCGCGTCGCCATCGGCGCCGTGCCAATCGACGGCGTATTGCAGGTTGGCCCACAGGAAGCGGTCGATCGGGTCGAAGTCGAGCCGCGCGTTGACGACGTTCGGGTCGTTCGGCGGCAAGAACATCGATGCGCCTTGCATGATGCCGAGGGATTCGTTGAAGCCCTGCGCCTCTGGCCGCATCGTGGCCACTTCGCCCAAATGCCACTTGCCGATGAGCATCGTGTGATAGCCCTGGTCGCGCAGCATCTCGGCGATCGTGATTTCGCTTGGCGGAAGGCCAAGCGTTTCGCGCGGCGGCACGTCCGGCACGCGCTCTTCGTGGAAGATTGGCTGGCGCAGTGACTCTGGCTGGGAGTGGGAGATGTAGCGCGCGAAGGCTTGCGGCGCCGATGTGAACTCGAAACCGAAGCGCGTCGGGTAGCGGCCAGTCATGATCGCCGCGCGCGAGGGCGAGCAGGTGGCGTTGCTGGCATAGCCTTGATCGACGACCACGCCTGTGCGGCCGATGGCGTCGATGTTTGGCGTCTGCACGATGCCGGCGACGCCGCCGCCGTCGATGGAGATGTCGTTGTAGCCAAGGTCGTCGGCGACGATGACGATGATGTTTGGCGGGCGTTCGCCTGTCGGCGCTTCAGCGGGGCCAGCCGCCCAAACGATGTCGCGGTTATCGGCGATCGGGTGCTGGATGCTTCCGATGATGCCCGGCAGGTAATACCAATACTGCTTCCAGAGAAAGAAGCCGCCGAGCGCGATCAGCGCGAGCGCGCCGCCGATGATTGCGAGCCGTTTCATGGCGCTTCTCCCTAACGCAGATGATGTGAACGCAGCATGCCGCCGGCGCTCGGCAGCGAAATCACGTCGCCGTCGCGCATGGCGAAGACGGGGCCGTCATACGTGGTCTCCGCCGCTTGCACGAAGGTGTGCGCGAGGCCGGGGATCGGCGTTTGCGGCAAAAAGTGCGTGAACGCGAGCGCGCCGACGTTGGCTTCCTGCGCGACGCGGCCCGCGTCCTCGGGCGAGGTGTGATAGTCGAGAATATCGTGAAAGATCGCGCCGATGTTCTCGCGGCCCGATGCCTGCGCCGCCTGGTGCATGATGGCGTCGAGACGCGGCGATATGACTTCGTGGACCAAGAGATCAGCGCCGCGCGCCGCTTGCGTCAGCGACGCTGAACGCGAGGTGTCGCCGCTGATGACAATGCTGCGTCCGCCATACTCGACGCGATAGCCAACGGCGGCCGTCGGCGCGTGATCGACACGGAACGCCACGATGCGCACGCCGTCAGCATTGTGGACCTCAATCTCTTCGCCATCGTTCAGTGGCAGCGCGAATTCGCGCGCCACCATGCCGGCGCCGCTCGGCGGCATCACTTCGGGGCCGTGGTGAGCGGCGCGATAGGATTGATCGATGGCGTAAGCCTCGTTCAGCCCCGCAACGACGCGCGCCGTACCCGGCAGCCCGACGACCAGTAGCGGCTCGTGCGCCGGGCCGTTGGCCCAATGCTGAAGCGCGACCGTGTCGAGGCCGTCGATGTGATCGGAATGAATGTGGGTGAGGAAGAGCGCTTCAATGTCGCTCTGCGAAATGCCCATGAGCGACAGCGTTTCCGAGGCGCCGTCGCCGGCGTCGAACACGAAGACGTGCTGGCCAGCGATGACAGCGAGGCATGGGCCCGCGCGCGTGCGATCCGGCAAGGGCGAGCCGGTGCCGCAGAAGGCCGCGTGCAGGCCATCGGGAAGCTCGGCGCGCAAATCGGATTGCATCGCTTGGCTGGCCGCGCGCGCAACCAGACGCGTCGCGATCTCGCCGCGGAAAAAGTACGCGCCAACGCCCGCGGCGATCAGCACGACAGCCAGCCCGGCGAGCCAAGCTCTTGCTTTCATTGCGCCCTCCCTGGCCCGCTCTTTTTTGCGCTTGACGCCGTCGCGCATGAATAGGCACTATTAGTGCCAATACATCCACGCGCCGCGACCTGTCAACGCGGCCACGAGGGGAGGCCGCCCATGGAAGTCCTGCGCACGCCCGACGAACGCTTCGCCAATCTGCCGGATTTTCCCTACGCGCCGCACTACACCGAGGTGCGTGACGCTTCGGGCGCAGCACTTCGCATCGCAGCAATCGACGAAGGCCCGCGCAACAAGCCGCCCGTGCTGCTGCTGCACGGCGAGCCGAGCTGGTCCTTCCTTTATCGCAAGATGATTGCGCGCCTGGTGGCGCACGGCCATCGCGTCGTCGCGCCTGACCTCGTCGGCTTTGGCCGTTCTGATAAGCCGGCGGCGCGCGACGACTATACCTACGAAGCGCACGTGAAATGGATGAGCGATTGGCTCGTCGCCAACGATCTGCGCGACATCACCTTGTTCTGCCAGGATTGGGGCGGGCTGATCGGCTTGCGCCTGGTGGCGGCGTTCCCGGAACGCTTCGCGCGCGTCGTCGCTGGCAACACGTTTCTTCCGACGGGCACCGGCGCCAATCCGGCGTTCGAGGCGTGGCGGACGTTCAGCCAAACCGTTCCCGTGTTTCCCACCGGCACTATTCTCAACGGCGGCACGGTGCGTGAGCTGAGCCAAGCGGAGATGGACGCGTACGAAGCGCCGTATCCGGGTGAAGAATACAAAGCCGGCGCGCGCCAGTTTCCGGCGCTCGTGCCCGTCTCGCCGGACATGCCGTCGGTGAAGGAAAACATCGAAGCGTGGAAGGTGCTCGAAGGTTTCACCAAGCCGTTCCTGACCACGTTCAGCGATCAAGACCCGATCACGCGCGGCGCCGATAAGCGCCTGCAAGAACGCATTCCCGGCTGCAAAGGCCGGAAGCACACGACCATCATCGGCGGCGGTCACTTCCTCCAAGAGGATAGGCCCGACGAAATCGCCGATGTGATCGACGCCTTCATCAAGGAAACAGCGTGAGCGCACGCGCCGCGAAATTGACGGCGCCGGTCGAGGTCGATGGCCGCCGCCAGCGCTCGGACGCGAGCCGCCGCAAGATCGCGCTCGCCATGCTCGATCTGCTGCGCGAAGGCGAAGCCGATCCGAGCGCTGATCTAGTGGCCGAGCGCGCGGGTGTTGGCCGGCGCACCGTGTTTCGCTTGTTCTCCGACATGGAAGGCGTCTTCCGCGAGATGCACGCGATCATGACCTCGCGCCTGACGCCCGCTTTCGCGCAGCCGCTGACGGCGACCACATGGCGCGGGCGCCTAGACGAGCTGATCGAACGCCGCGCCAAGGCGTTCGAACAAATGCTGCCGATCAAAACGGCAGCCGACGCGCGCCGCTATACGTCGAACTTCCTGACCAGCGAGCACAAGAACATCACCCGGCTGCAGCGTCAGGCTTTGCTCGCCGTTTTGCCGGCCACGCTGGCGCGCAACGACATGCTGGAAGCGCTCGATCTCACGTTGAGCTTCGAAGCGTGGCGGCGTTTGCGCTACGAGCAGGGGCTTGGCGTCAAACAAGCGCAGGACGTGCTGAAGCGCATCGTCAGTGCGCTGGTGGACTAGCCGTCCGCCACGGTGCGGAAGCCGATGTGCGACATCCCAAGCCCTTCATCGCCCGGCTGACGCGAGCCGCTGCGATAGCGCGAGCAAAAGTTCGGCGCACAAAGTTGCGAACCGCCCTTGATCACCCGCGTCGGCGCATCCGCCGCGCGCGCCGCATCCAAGCCATCGGCGCCTACAAAGCGATCGCTGGTCCATTCCCAAACATTGCCGGTCATGTCGTAAAGGCCGTTGGCGTTGGCCGGAAAGCAACCCACGGGCGCGAGGCCGGCAAAGCCGTCTTCGCCGGTGTCCTGGAATGGGAAAACCCCTTGCCACGTATTGGCGCGCGCCGCGCCATGTTCATCAAACGCCTCGGCGCGGCGATCGGCTGGCGCTTGCGCGGCGCCGCGCGCGGCGAACTCCCACTCGTTCTCGGTCGGTAAGCGCCGTCCGGCCCAGCGCGCATAAGCCAGCGCGTCTTCGTAAGCGACAGCGACAACCGGATAAGCGTCGCGCCCCGCGATCGAAGATCCCGCGCCGTCCGGGTGGCGCCAGTTGGCGGCGGGGTCGATGCGCCACCGCGCCTGCGCGCGGTCGAACACGGCAGCGCCCATCGGCGCGCCGTCCGGGCCGTTGCGCTCGGCGACGGTGACGTAATCCGTCGCGTCGACGAACGCTGCGTACTGCGCGTTGGTAACCTCGTGCACGTCGATGCTGAACGGCGCGACTGCGCCCGCGCCGCCGACCTGTTCCTCAGGCTCGAACCGATTAGGGCCGCGGTCGAGTTGCCCGCCCGCGATCGCCGCCTGGGCGGAGGCCGCGAGCGCTGTGCATTGAGCAGCGGCGCCCGTCGGCGCGGCCTGTCCGCAGGCGGCCAACGTGGCGGCCGCAGCGGCCAAGATCGCGACTTTCAGCTTACTCACCGGCGTCTCTTGCCGCACCGACCTGAAAAAACCTAGGCGCCGGACTTGCAACCGGCCCCGGCGCTCGTCATTAAGCGGGCCTCCGGAGAGGTGCTAGAGTGGCTGAATAGGCCGGTCTCGAAAACCGGAGTACGTGCAAGCGTACCGAGGGTTCGAATCCCTCCCTCTCCGCCAGCCTTGCTTCGACGACTGCGTCTTGCCCCATACTTGCGCCCATCTGCTGTCGCCATTCGATCACACGCTGTGCGTCGCACCGTTGCACATGGGACGCGCGTGCAGCTTCCAGTGAGTCTCCGCACTCAGCGCAACTCTCGCGCTTGTGCGTGAAAGCGGTCACGCAATCTCAGCTTCTCATTTGCGCCGCATTTGAGCGTGCGCGCTCTGCTTACGTGTCGCTCCAATGTCTTTCGCAAGGAGTGACAGATGAGTCAGACGAACACCGATGCTCGTGCGACTGCGGGTGAGACTCGCAAGCGCCGGCGCGCGAAGAGTGCGGGCGGCGCGGGTGACAAATTGCTCATGGGCTATCGCGTCGAGGATACCGCGCCGCGCATGGGATTTGTCGATGCGGCGGAGCCGGCGGCGAACAGCGGCGAGCCGATTTGGCTCGATGGCGAGGGACATCTCATCACTATCGCGCCGACTGGCGCGGGGAAGGGGCGCGGCGGACTCATTCCAAATCTGCTGACCTATGAAGGCCCGGCGATTGTCATCGATCCGAAAGGCGAAGCGTGTCGCGTCACGGCGCGTCGGCGGCGCGAGATGGGGCAGAAGGTGCACATCATCGATCCGTTCGGCGTGGTGACGGAAAACACTGACAGCCTCAATCCGATGGACGCGTTCGACATTCCCGGCATCGATCCTTCGGCGCTGGCGATGGATGTTGCGAAGCAGCTCTCGGGCGGTGGCATGTCGTTGAAGGATCCGTTCTGGGATATTCGCGGGCACGATTTGGCGGCTGGCGTAATTTCGGCGGTGGCGTCGACGGCGGAAGCGAAGGATCGCTCGCTCAAGAAGGTGCGCGGTTACCTGAAGTCGGACGACACCGTTTATAATCTTGCCGTTCTGCTCGATACGGTGGGCGGTAAGCTCCACCGCTTTGCGTACGAGGAAATCTCAAGCTTCCTGCAGACCGAAGACCGCTGCCGATCGGGCATTCACGCCACCGCGTGCAGCTATTTCTCGGTGATCGGCTCGGATGCGGCGCAGAAGACGGTGATCTCGTCGAGCATTGATCTCCGCGCTGTGGCGCGCGGCGAGCCGATGACGATTTATCTTGTCGTGCCGCCGTCAAAGCTCGCGAGCCATGCGGCGCTGTTCCGGCTGTGGACGTCCGCGCTCTTGTCGGCGGTGTTGTCGCGCGAGAGCGAGCTGCCGAAGTATCGGACCTTGTTTGCGATCGATGAGTGCGCGCAGCTGGGTGACTTTTCGATGCTCTCGATGGTTTACACGTTGGCGCGCTCTTACGGCGTGCGTGTGTGGGCGTTTTTCCAGGATCTGGCGCAGATCAAGCGCATGCTGCCGAACGAGTGGCAGACAGTGCTGACCAACGCTGCCGGCATCCAAGTGTTCGGCGTGCCGAACCATTTGATGGCGTCGGACCTTGCGCATGTGTTGGGCGATTTCGGTGAAGATGAGCTCAGGCAAATGGATCGCGGACACTTGGCGCTGCAGATGGCGGGCGCGCGTGGGATCACGGCGCGGCGGCCGGACTATCTGATGGACGACATGTTCAGCGGCGCGTTCGATCCGCACCCGATGCTGGCGAAGCGCACGGTGACGCGCGCGAAAGGCTACGATTGGGAGTCGCGGCGCTAGCGTTTGTAGAGCGCGGCGACTTTCTTGGCTTCATCGGCAATGGCGGCGCGGAGTTCGGGTGGTTCGACCACTTTGAGCTCCGCGCCGAGATGCATGAATTGGCGCTTGGCCAAGTCGATGCTTTCGATCGGCACGCGGGCGCGCACCCAACCGTCAGGTTTGCAGGGTTTGTGTGCGGCGCTGAGTGCTTCGTGCGCGGCGGCGTTGGTGTCGCGCAAGAAGCGGCGGCCGGCGGGCGAGACTTCGATGATGGCGTGCGCTTTGAGCAAGCGCGCTTCGAAATCCTTCGACCACTCGTTCCAGTAGCGCGCGAGGTTGAAGCGGCGCGGGCGCGTGAACGTGGTGTCGAGTGTCTGCAGATATTGGATGTTGGAGACGCGATAGGTGCGCGGTGCGCCTTTGACGGCGGCGACCAAGTACCAAACGCCGCCTTTGAGCACGAGGCCGAGCGGGTCGAGCGTGCGCTCGACCACGTCTTTCCAGCTTTCATAGCGCACGCGAACCCGCCGTTCGTTCCAGACGGCGGCGGCGAGCGGTTTCAGTACGTCGGAAGCGTCGGCGCGCGTGTACCAATTGTGCGGATCGAGATGGAAGCGCGCGGAAACACGCTCGGCGCTGGCGCCGGATTCCGGAGGCAGGCTCGCGAGCAGTTTAAGTTGGGCCGCGGCGAGATCGGGACCGAGACCTAGATCTTGCGCAGCGGCGCCGACGCCGGAGAGCAGCAGCGCGTCCGCTTCTTGCGCGGTGAAGCCGGTGAGCTTGGTGCGATAGCCGTCGTGGAGCTGAAAGCCGCCGGCGCGGCCGCGTTCGGCGTAGATCGGCACGCCGGCGGCGCTCAATTGATCGACGTCGCGATAGATGGTGCGGACGGAGACCTCGAACTCCTCCGCCAGCGCCTCGGCGCTTAAACGCCCGCGCATCTGCAGGAGGATCAGGATCGAAAGAAGACGGCTCGCACGCATTTCGCGACCATCGCATAAAATCCTGACATTGGGTGGCAGGATTAGCCGAATAGGGGTCTCCACGAACCAATTTCGCGAGGGAACAATGAAATGGATCTGCAGAGACGGGCGCTTATCGCAGCGGGCGGAGCGGCGATGCTGCCGGCGTGCGCAACAGGTGCGGCCATGAGCGCGCCTCAAAACTTCGATCCGATGCCGCCGCTGCCGGCCGGCGACGCGCACGCCCGGGCAACCGGGCGACTTCGACTGGCTCACCGGCGAGTGGCGCATTCACAATCGGTCGATCGTCAATGGCGAGTGGCTCGAATATCCGGGCGAGGCGACTGTGCATGCGATCCTTGCCGGCGTCTGCAGTGTCGAAGAACTGCGGATTCCGGCGCGGAATTTCTCCGGCATGGGTCTGCGATTGCTCGATGTTGAGAACCGCGTGTGGTCGGATCACTGGGTCAACGCGCGTTCCGGCGTGGTGACGACGCCTGGTCAGCTGGGCAGCTTCGAGAATGGCGCGGGCATCTTCGTGACCGACGATGTCGTTGATGGTGCGCCGGTGAAATATGCGGGCGTTTGGGACAACATCACCGCGCGCTCATGCCGCTGGCGGCAGGCGTCATCGCGCGACGGCGGCGCGACCTGGGATCAAAATTGGATCATGGAGTGGTCGCGCGTCTGATTTGTGCGCTAGGTTGAACGCATGAGTTTTCATGCGTTCAACCGCGCGATCGTGCGCACGCCGTCGCGATCCGTTGTTGATGGGTTGCGCGCCGTTGATGTCGGTGCGCCAAGCTATGAAGGCGTCCTGCTCGAGCACGCGGCGTATGTGCGCGCGCTCGAGCAACTCGGCGTCGTTGTCGAAACGCTGCCGGCGCTTGAGACGTTTCCGGATTCCGTTTTCGTCGAAGACACCGCGCTTGTGTTCACCGGCGCCGCCATTCTGTTGCGGCCCGGCGCGCCAACGCGGCGTGGCGAGACCGCGGACATGACGCCGATGTTGGAGCGTAATTTCGAGCGCGTGTTGCGCTTGGAGGATGGCACCGCTGAAGGCGGCGATGTGCTGACAACGCCGCGCGGCGTGTTCATTGGCGCCTCCGCGCGCACAAGTGTCGCGGGCGCCGATGCTCTGGTCTCGCTGTTGGCGCAGATCGGGCGGCAGGGGATTGTGGTGAACACGCCGCCGGGCGTGCTGCACCTCAAGTCCGACTGCTCGATGCTGGATGAAGAGACGATCCTCTGCACGGCGCGGCTGGCGGCGGCCGAACCGTTTCCAGGCTTCCGCCTGATCCTGACGCCCGAGGGTGAGGAGGGGGCAGCCAATGCGCTCCGGATCGGGGAGACGGTGCTGCTCTCAGAGGGCTATCCGCGTACGGCGGAGTTGCTGGCGCAGGCGGGCTATCAGGTAATGCCCGCGGCCACTGGCGAGATATCCAAGATCGACGCCGGTCTCTCGTGCATGTCGCTGCGCTGGCGTGGCTAGTTAATCGGCTGAAATTGTGGGATATTCTGGCGGCGCCTCAGCGCTGTGGCCAGCTACCGCGGCGACTTCAAAATCCCGCGAAAATGTCCCGCTTCCGCATTGACGCTAGCCGGGGCTTTCCCTTATACCCCCCGCTCCCCGCCCGGGCGAGCTACGTCCGGGCGCACGAATTTTTTGGCGGTTACGATGTTCGCGGTAATCAAGACGGGCGGCAAGCAATACCGGGTTTCGAAGGACGACGTGATCGTCGTCGAGAAGCTCGATGTGAAAGCCGGCGGCAAGGTCACGTTTTCTGACGTGCTGATGTCGGGCGACGGCAAGACCGTGAAGCTCGGCAAGGACCTCGCCGGCCTCACCGTCACGGGCACGCTCGTCGACACCAAGAAGGGCGACAAGGTCACGGTGTTCAAGAAGCGCCGTCGCAACACCTACCGCCGCAAGATTGGTCATCGTCAGACCGAGAGCCACGTGAAGATCACCGCCATCGGCGGCAGCAAGGAATAAGAGGGCGTCATGGCTCACAAAAAAGCAGGCGGCTCTTCGCGCAACGGTCGTGACTCGGCCGGTCGTCGTCTTGGCGTGAAGCGCTTTGGGGGCCAGTCGGTCCTCGGCGGCGAGATCCTCGTTCGTCAGCGCGGCACGAAATTCCATCCGGGCACCAACGTCGGCCTCGGCCGCGATCACACGCTCTTCGCCCTTTGTCAGGGCCAGGTGCAGTTCGCGACCAAGCGCGATGGCCGCACGTACGTATCCATCGCACCGCTCGCGGTGGCCGCGGAATAGGCGAGAACGGAAGAGACCTTCCCGGATCGCCTGAACAAAGGGCGATCCGGTTCCCAAGATAGCGTGGGGCGCCCGGATCAAGGCGCCCCATTTTTTATGCCCCACGCGCAGAGCCAAAGGAGCGGCTCACATGCGTGACGTGATCGAGATCGAAACACCCAGACTGAAACTGCGGCGCCTGCGCTTGGCCGATGCGCAACGCATTGCACAGTTCTGCGACGATCCAGGCGTTGGGCGAAATCTGGCGATGACGCCGCTCCCGTATCTCACCTCCGCCGCAGAAGGCTGGATTATGATCAACGCCGCGCGCGCGCCGCGTGGGCATGATTTTGTCTACGCCGTCGAGCTTCCAGGCGAAGGCCTCATAGGCGCGATCGGCGCGCATAAGCGCGGCGAGGACGGCTTTGAGATGGGCTATTGGCTTGGCCGCCCATTCTGGGGCCAGGGCTTCGCCACTGAAGCGGCGACTGCGTTCGTCTCAGAAGCGGGCAAGCTCGGCGCACTTGAGGCGGGGCATTTCGTCGACAACCCAGCCTCGGGCCGTGTGCTGAGCAAAGTCGGCTTCGCCTACACCGGCGAGACCAAAACCATGTTCTCACTCGGCCGCGGCGAAACCGTTGCCTGCAAGCGCATGCGCTTTGCCCCGAAGCGCGAGCGCGGCGCAGGTGAACGTGCTGCGATGACGATGCATTGACCTAGAACATGATCCCGGCGTCGCGGATCAAATCTGCGACGCCGTTGATCACCGCGCGGACCAAAGCCTCGACATCCCACCCGCCAACTTGCACGGCGAAGAACACGGCGTAGCCGATGATGAACAACACCGGCATCGCGCGCTCGAGCGACCACCACTTCATCGTCCGGCGCTTGCCGGTGATGCTCTGCCACTCGTCGCGGATCGGGTGAACGCCGAGATCATCCTCGATGGCGTAGATGTTCTTGTACTTCGCCGCGAGCAGCACGGTGTAATACGAATTCGACGTGCGCCAGATCACGCAGGTCAGCGCCAACGCGAGGGCGCAGAGCGTGAACAGTGTCGGGTTCGGCAGGCCGCTGGTGCTGGCCAGAAAGCCGAGTGCGCTCATACCGGCAATGTTGAGGGTGGTGAACACGTTGGAGAGTTCGCGCCGGGCGCGCCGGGCATCGCGAACATCCTCCACCAGGAGCTTATAGATCTCGAGATTGGTGCTCGTGTCCGTCATGTCCTGTCCCCCGATCGGTGCGGAAATGTAGGCTGGCTATGCGTCCTTGTCCCGCGCGACGCCTTGGAAAAACCGTGGATTCTGCTTAGCTAAGCTAGCGCGAGCGGCTCTGGGGAGCAGCGCTCGCGGGAGACCATTTCATGGGATTGCGCGTAGCCGTCGTCGGCGCCACCGGAACCGTTGGCCGGGAAATGCTGACCATCCTCGAAGAGCGCCTCTTTCCGGCTGACGAAGTGATCGCGCTCGCCTCGCGCAAATCCGTCGGCAAGGAAGTCAGCTACGGCGACAAGACGCTGAAGGTGAAAGATCTCGAGACGTTCGATTTCTCCGGCGTCGACCTCGTGCTGATGAGCGCGGGTGGTTCTGTCTCGAAGGAATGGTCGCCGAAGATCGGCGCGACCGGCGCGGTGGTGATCGACAATTCGAGCGCCTGGCGCATGGACCCGCGCGTACCGCTGATCGTGCCGGAAGTGAACCCGGATGCGATCGAGGGCTACGACAAGCTCAACATCATCGCCAATCCGAATTGCTCGACCGCGCAATTGGTCGTGGCGCTGAAGCCGCTGCATGACCGCGCCAAGATCAAGCGCGTCGTCGTGGCGACGTATCAGTCCGTCTCCGGCGCCGGCCGCGAAGCGATGGATGAACTCTGGAACCAGACCAAGAAGCTTTATGTCGGCGATGAGATCATCCCGGAAGAATTCCCGAAGCAGATCGCCTTCAACGTGATCCCGCACGGCGGCGACTTCATGGACGACGGCTACACCACCGAAGAGTGGAAGATCGAAGTCGAGACCAAGAAGATGCTCGATCCGAAGATCAAGCTGACCGCCACCTCGGTGCGCGTGCCGGTGTTCGTCGGCCACTCCGAGGCGGTGAACATCGAGTTCGAGAACGAGATCACCGCCGACGAAGCGCGTGAAATCCTCCGTGAATCGCCGGGCTTGATGGTGATCGATAAGCACGAGGACGGCGGCTACGCCACGCCGCTCGATTGCGTCGGCGAGTTCGCGACCTACGTCTCGCGCATCCGCGAAGATCACACGGTTGAGCACGGCCTCTCTCTCTGGGTCGTCAGCGACAACCTCCGCAAGGGCGCCGCACTCAACGCCGTGCAAATCGCCGAGCTGATGTTGAACAAGGGTTTGTTCAAGCGGCTGCGGGCGGCCTAGGTCATGGGCCTCGATATCAGCGCCCATCCCATCGATACGGCGCTGTTTCGCGACAGGCTCATTCCCTTTGTGCAGGGGCAAGGCGCGTTGGACGATGTGATCGAGCGCGCCGTTGCGCTCGCGGCCGTGCGCTATCGCGCCAATTCCTGGGGCTTGGGCGCATACAATGTCCAGCGCGCATTCACCGACGCGCAAGGCGAAGCAGCGCCGAAAGTGGTGCACCAGTACGAGCGACCCGTGTCGCAGCCGTCCATGCTCGGCAGACTCTTCGGCGCCAAAGCAAAGACAGTCACGGAGAGTTACGAGGCGCCGGAGCGGGTCCCTGGCTTGCCCGATTTCGATACCGATCTCGCGCTCTGGGGGCGGCCATTCTTTATCGTCGCCGACGACGAGGCGACGGCGCTCGCCGACCTCGAACGCTACCTGGCGCTTCCTGCCCAGAGCGAAGCCGCGGTGGACGCGCTCTGCCAAGAGATGATTGCGCGCATGGAGGCGATGCGAACGCGTCTGCCTGCCGACACGAATCCGGCCGTGCTCGCCGCCGCGCGGGCCTTTCCACCGTTTCCGCAAGTGGCGCAGCCTGACGGTGAGTCGAAGTTCAGCGCCGCGCGCACAGAGCGCGCCTTGCGCAAGCAGGTAGAGACGCTGCGCGATATATTCGCCGCGCGCGGCACGAAGAAGACGTTCGACCTAGAGGGCAACGAAGACGCGGACGAAGAAGGCGGCGAACGCTGGGTGCGCGTCGTACCGGCTCGGACCCACTTCCATTGCCGACCGCGAATGAGCTTCTGCCCAGTCTGCCGCATGGCATTGTTGGCTTCGCATCCGCGCTTTTGCCCGGCTGGATGAATCGCGGCAGCAACCACGCCTCGCACCTCTTTGACATGATCGGCATCAGGACGAGTGGTCTGTTTGAGACGCCGGAACCACTCTTCGCGCCGCTTGTGAAGGCTGAGTCCCGCGTCGGCGAAGCACTTCGAACCACAATCCACGACAATTTCTCGCTCGGCGGTTACGTGCCGCCGCAGAAGGTGGCCGCGTTTGTTGAAGCGTTGGAGAAGCACAAGCACGAACTCAGCCGTGCTTGGTACCCTGATGAAGCGGCCGATTTCATTTCATCGGACTTCATCAAGATCATTGAGCCGGCGCGCTATTCGCTGAAGAACGGCTACGGCTATCTCGAAGCGGCCGAGGTCTATTCGGCGCTCCTAGGCGTGATGAACTAGCCGTCAGTCGCCGACGAAAAACGTATGGATGTGCGGCCTTGAAGGATTGGTACCGAGAAATCACGCAACGCCTTCTCGCGGCTAGTGCGGCCACAGCAGAAGAGCGGGAGCGTGATTATTCGGAGTGTCGCGCCAGCGCGCCGGCTGGTGAAGCGGAACGGCTCGAAGTTGCGATCCGCAGGCTTGAGCAGCAGGCATTGTTAGAGACGCCGGCGCCACGGCACGCGCCTTCTTCACCGGCGGTCGGCTCGGAGCCCGCAGCGAAGCCAAGGCCGCTCCGGTGGGCTCCATGGATACGCCCGAACTGATCCCTGTTTCGGCGACAACCTCCGTAAAGGCGCCGCCCTCAACGCCGTGCAGAGCTGATGCTGAACAAGGGCTGTTTAGGCGCCCACGGGCGGCGTGAGGCGGTTCCGCCTCTGGCCCATTTGAGACATTGGCCTCGTAATCGCTTCCGGCGAAGACCGGTCGTTGGTACTGGGGGCGTCGCTGGCACCTTTCGCTCAGCTAGGTCAATCACAGCGGATGAAGCCGCTAGACCTCTTTCTCTGGCATCGGTCCTCGATCCTCGATCGCGTCGAACTCAGTGCCTCTTGAGAGCGCCCAAAAAGCGCCTCCTGCGATTACGCCCGCAAAACCGGCAGCAATGGCCTCATCCCACTCGCCAAACCTCAAGATCGTTAGCGTGATCGCGGGGGTTAAAGCCCATGAGAAGATAATTGCTACGGGGCTAGGCCACCCGAGCATTCGAAATATTGGCAGCGCGAAGTAGAAGGTGATGGCGAAGCCCGCACCAAGTCCGATGCACGTTACCAGGAGACCGAATATCCCAACTAACGATGCCGCCCCCGGTGGGCTCATCGCGACAACGCCAATAATCCATAACATCGCCCAGAGGATAAGAGCGAGGAGGTACGCTCGAACAAAGGCGTAGGTGCGGACGACATTCATCTGACTTCCGTAGCGAGCCACTTCGCCTTCATTGTCCCATGAACTCAGGAAACGGCAACGTCCGTCTTCGGCGAAAAACAGACGGCGATCGAAACGCCAACCTTGCGCCTCTCCCCTTGTGGGAGAGGGATCGCGGGCGCTGACGTCTGCCGCTCGCGCAGGTGTGGGTGAGGGGTGTCACCGCGAGCGTCGCAGCACTTCCGCTTCACCCCTCATCCGTCCGCCTTCGCTGAAGCTGCGGCGGACACCTTCTCCCACAAGGGGAGAAGGACGAAGGCCACTCGGTGGATGCGAGGATAGACGCGCGCTCTATCCCTCACATTTCCGCGCTAACCCGTTGAATCCCAAGCCCCCAAGAAAAATCAATCCGACCGCCTTCGCACACCCGTAAAATGCCCGCATCTCCTGCATGGAGGCTACGGTGCACCAATAGCTGATAGCGCGGGAGATGCGGTTTGAACGTGATGCGATGGAAGTCCGCGAGGAGGGAAGTCGCTGCTCGGTGAGACAAGGAAGCCGAGGCCCAGCGCGAAGAAATTGGTCTTCGCCTGCACGTCAGCCGGGAACGTGAAGCTAGGCGCTAAGAGATCGCCGGATACCCAGCGTCAGGGATGATCGTAACGAGCGGGAGAAGGCCGCAGCGATCGAACGAACCCAATCCCTCTGTCAGCAAACGCATGGCCCCCCGGGATATCCCAGAACGCCCCAAGCTTCCGCCGGCTGCCCAACAAACCGCGCAGGGCGCGCTTCGGCAAACCCCACATCGATTGTTTCTTTGAAGCTTCATCCGAAGCGCGTCCTGCTCTCCACCCTCACGCCTAAGTGCGCACGCACGAAGGCGCGCGACTCATGGGCCAAGCCCGTGAGCGAAACTGACATCTGCTGTTACAAAAAGTGTAGGCGGTTTCGTCGTTCGAGCGTGGCGGAGCTCTCTTTGCATTCCTATTTAGTCGGCAAGGGGACGCATGCCTTCCATCGCTATCGAACAGCCGTCAGAAACGGACATCGACGCTATTCACGCCGCGCTGCGCGAGACCTATTGGTCGCCCGGCATTCCGCGTGAGGTCGTCGCGCGCGCGTGCGCCAATTCGATGTGCGCCATCGCGCGCGATGACAGCGGCAAGCTCATCGGCTTCGCGCGCTTGGTGACGGACAAGGCAACCTTCGCTTGGCTCTGCGACGTGATTGTGTTGCCGGGCAAGCAAGGCAAAGGCGTCGGCCGCGCGCTCGTACAGCTGTTTCAACGCCACCCCGAGCTACAGGGCCTGCGCCGCTGGCTGCTCGGCACCAAGGACGCCCACGGCGTTTACGCGCCGCTCGGCTTCACGCCCGTCGAAGCGCCAGAGCGGCTGATGCACATCAAGAATCCAAACCCCTACGGCCATCCCGCGTCATGACGACAATCGCGCCAATCACGGAAAGTCCATCGGAGGCCGAACGCCGCGCTGGGTTCATCTCAGCCGCCTCAGCTTACGTAATCTGGGGCTTCCTGCCGCTCTATCTGAAGCTCATGTCCAGCGTCGACGTGCGCGAAGTGCTGGCGCAACGGATTCTGTGGGCCGCGCCCTCGGCGTTCATCGCCGTCTTCCTGATGAGTGGATGGCGCCCCGGCTGGCGCGAAATCGGCACGGCGCTCAAGCCGCGCATGATCGGCACGCTCGCGGCCTCGGCCTGCTTCATCTTCGTAAACTGGGGCCTTTACGTCTATCTCGTGCTCAACGAGCGCGTGATCGAATCGGCGTTGGCGTACTTCCTGGCGCCGCTAGTTAGCGTCGGCGTCGGCGTGCTGTTTTTCCGCGAACAGATCCGGACGCCACAAGTGATTGCGCTGACATTAGCGCTCGTCGGCGTGGTCGTGCAGGGCTTCGCGCTTGGCGCGCCGCCGTGGATGGCGTTGGCGCTCTGCGCGACTTGGTCGGTGTACGCAGTCATCCGCAAGCGCGCGCCGGTGCCGGCGGCTGTTGGATTGTTGATTGAAAGCTTGGCGCTGATGCCGCTTGTCATCGGTCTGTTGTGGTGGGCGGCAAGTGAAGCGCCGCTCAGCTTCACATCGAGCTGGACCATGGCGGCGCTGCTCGCGATCGCCGGCCCCGTGACCGCAATCCCGCTGATGGCATTCGCGTTCGGCGCGCGGCGGGTGAGCTTCACCACGCTTGGGTTGCTGCAATTCTTGGCGCCGACGCTGCAGTTCGCCACAGGTTTGGCCTTCGGCGAGCCATTCACGCCGCTGCGCGCGGCGAGCTTTGTTCTGATCTGGCTCGGTTTGGCCTTTTTCTCATGGGATACGCTGCGCCGCTCCAGGCAGGTATGAGTGATCTAGTTTATTACGCAATTGGCGATGTTCACGGCGAGCTCGAACGGCTCGACGCATTGCTGCGCCTGATCCGTGATGACGCGGCGCGTCACCAGCAAGCGTACCAAGTCGTGTTTCTCGGCGATCTGATCGACCGCGGCCCAGATAGCCGTGGCGTCGTCGTGCGCGCCAAGCAGATGTGCGAAGTAGGCGAGGCGGTAGCGATCAAAGGCAATCACGAAGAGCTGATGCTGCACGCCTACGGCCACCGTGAATCCATCGGCATATATCACTGGGCCGAAAACGGCGGCGACGAGACGATCCTCTCGTATGCGCGCGCCAACGGCTTCATGGATGACTTTCGCGACGCCATCGATGCGGATCACATCGCCTGGCTCGACAAACTCCCCGTGATGATCCGCGACGAAGAGCGCGGCCTCGTATTCGTGCACGGTGGCATCGATCCGAAGACGTTCCCGAACTGCACCGACGAGCTGATGATGTGGACGCGCTCGCGCGCCTTCTTCAATTCAGAAAGCTGGCCGGATCGCGAAGAGACACGGGATATTATCGTCATCCACGGCCACACACCGCCGGACGACTACCGCCCGGAGCTGCAGCGCCGGCGCATCAATGTCGATACCGGCGCCTGCTTCGGCGGGCCGCTTACAGCTGTAGTGCTGGCGCGCGGAGAGGCGCCGCACTTCTTGAGCGTGTGAACGCCGCCGTCAGCACAAGCCACGCCGCTAACGGACAAACCGGCAGCGCAATCGTGCCGCCGATCGCCACCGTGAGCGCAGCACCCCACGCGAAGATCGCGGCTGCGTAATCCAGAAGCGTACGCGGCACGCCGAGAAGGGCTGCGCCGATTAGCAACATCGTGAAATCGTAGAAAAAGAGATAGGGCGAGACGAGCAGCGTCGCAGCGCAGAGAGCGGCGCCGCCGATGGCGACATCCTTGCCACGAAACAACACGCACGCGACCAGGACGCCGAGCACAGCGCTCACCGCGTGTGCGCCGATCGCGATCGCTTGCGGCACGCCCAGTCCAAGCAAATTCGCGTAGAGAGAAGCGTAAGCCGGCGTCGTGATGCGCTGCTCGCTGATCAGGCGCTGCGAACTGGCCAGGCTCTCGAACCAGCGCCCGTAGGACTCAAACCCAAACACCGCGCCCGCAAGCACCACGAACGCAATCGTCGCAATCGCCGCGGCTATGAACACGCGCCAACGCCCGGAAAGCGCCAACAGCAACGGCCAGAGAACCGCCAAGTGCGGCTTGATCGCGAGCAGCGCGATCATCGCGCCGGAGGCAATCGGTCGCTTGTCGAGCCAGCGCAACGCCATGCCGACAATGCCGGCGATCAACATGCCGGCTTGAACTGTGCCGAGCTGGTAGATCAGCGTTGGCGCTGTCGCAGGAAAGATCAGCGCGCGCGTGTCAGGCAGGAAGCGGCGAATGGCGTAGAGAAAGAAAGCTATCGTTCCGATCAGAAACGCAATCGCCGCGACCGGGTAGGGCATTAATGCCAGCAGGCTCACGATCAGCAGGAACGTCGGCGGCGAATTCCACGGCGCGTAATATTTGACGTCAGGCGCCGTCGCTTGCTGCAGCGGCCACAACATTGTGCGCTCATGAATCTCGGCGACGTGCCCATCGAGCGCCGCACGACCAGCGCTCCAAAATGCCATAAAGTCGCCGAAGAACGGCTGGCCGCTCGGCAGCGTCATGTTCTCCATGTTCAGCGCGCGCGGCACGAAGAACGCGAGCATCGACGCAGCGATAAGCACCGCTGATATTTCAAAGGCCCAACGTTTCACAAACATGCGTAGAGCGCTTCGATCAGTTTGAGCGGGCGCGGGTCGCCCATGATGTGGTGGGATTGCTTGTTCATGACGTAGCCCGCCGAGACGCCGGTGACCGGATCGCCAACACCGACGCTGCCGCCATTGCCTGGATGTCCGAAGGCTTCCGCGTTCGGCCCGAAGAAGCGGTTCGAGTTGCCCATGATGCCCGCGCTCCAATCGACGTTGAACGGCATCACCAAATCATCGCCCTTCCAAACGCGCTTCGTCAGCGCGTCGAAGCCTTCCTGCGAAATGACGCGCGCGCCGTTGATCATGCCGCCGGTGGCGTACGCTTCGTAGAGGCGCGCGACTGCCAACGCCGTGCCGTGTCCATTGGCGGCAGGAATTTCGACCTTGCGCCAAATCGTCGAACCGCGTGTCGGCGCGGCCCACTTGGTGAAGAAGGCGGCTTTGCGCGGCGGCGTGATCTCGCCGAAATCACCGCCGCGCGATGGCTTGCGCATTTCGGAAGCGCGGCCGTGTTCGCTCTCCGGCGTGCCGATTTGAAAATCGATGCCGAGCGGCGCGCAAATCTCCTCGCGCAGAATCGTGCCAAGCGTCCGGCCCGTCGCGCGCAGCGCGATGGCGCCCGCAATGTAGCCCCACGTCATTGGATGATAGCCGCTCGCCGTCCCCGGCGTCCAAAGCGGCGCAAGCGCGGCGATCGCGTCCGCGCATGCGGGCGGATCGAGCCAGAGATCGGGATCGATAGGTTCAAGAAAACCGGGCACGCCAGCTTGATGGGCCAGCGTCTGGCGAATGGTGACTCTGTCCTTGCCGTTCACGCCGAATGCCGGCCAAAGCGCAGCGACGGGTTGATCGTAATCGAGCTCACCACGATCGGCGAGCATCGCCATCACCAAAGCGCTGACGCCCTTCGTCGTCGAGTACACCGGCACGATCGTATCTTCGACCCAAGGCCGTGTGTGATCGCGGTTAGCCCAGCCGCCCCAGAGATTGACGACGACGTCGCCATCGCGAATGGCCGCGAAGCCCGCGCCCATCTCATCGGCGAGCCCTGCGTCGAACGCTGCGCGCACGCGCTCGAATCCCGGCGCCACATAGCCTTCCGCCATTACGCCATCTCCAGATGGCGCGCGCGCGGCCACGTCACAGGCTCGTCCAGCAACGCTTGCGCTTCTGGCAACAGTAAGTCTTCGCTATCCGCCGCCATCGAGCGCACGATGACATCGTAGACAGCGCCCGTCGCACCCTCGAGCGCGATCGCCGGCGCATCGCCACGCACGCGCCGCCCGACGAACAGAGCGGAGAGGAGATCGCCTGTGCCTTTGGGCGCGCGCGGCAACCGCGCGGTTTCGCAAAACCAATCGCCCGTCGGTTGCGAGAGCAAATTGCCGAGGCCGAGCGCGGTGCGGATCGAGGAGCAGAGAATGGGTTTGCCGATGCGCTTGGCGGCGTCGCGCGCGGCGGCGAGGCTATCGATCGAGCGGCTGGTGAGCAGGCCGAGTTCGTAACTGTTCGGTGTCAGCCAATCGGCGTGCGGCCACAGGCCATTGAGCACCGCATCGGCGATCGCATCGCTGACGAACAGCTTGCCTTCGTCGCCCAGCACCGGGTCGCACACGAAGATCGCCTTCGGGTTGGCCGTCTTGATCCGCTCAATCGCATCGAGGATCACGCCGACTTGCTCGGGATGGCCGAGGTAGCCGGTGAGCAGAGCGTCGATCTCGGCGAAGATGCCGTCCGCCGCCAAACCTTCGAGCAAAGCCGCCAGCGTTTCCGCAGGGATCGGCCCGCCGCCGGGCGGACCATGATCGGGGCGGCGGCCGAGCAACGTCGTCGGCGCCTGCAGAACGCGCACGCCGAGCCGCTCCATCGCGAAGGCCGCGACAGAATTGCCGACACGGGCGCCGACAACCTGGCTCTGGATCGACAGAATCGTCTTCACGCGGCTAGAAAACCTCTGCTGGCGATGTTCGCCTGCGTCGCACTCCCGAGCAAGAGATGACAGCCAGACCGCGCCGTTCCTGCCTCTATATGCCAGGCGCCAATGCAAAGGCATTGGAAAAAGCGAAGACCCTCGCTGCAGATGTGCTGTTGCTCGATCTGGAAGATTCAGTTGCGCCGGAGGCGAAGGTCGGCGCGCGCGAGCAGGTGGCCGCGGCGGTGAAAGGCGGCGGCTACGGCAAGCGCGAGGTGATCATTCGCGTAAACGGTTTCGCGACGCCGTGGGGGCGCGAGGACATCGCGGCCGCCGGCGCCGCTTACCCGGATGGCATCCTGGCGCCGAAGGTCGAGACGGGCGCGCAAGTGCAAGAGCTGGATCTCGCCATGACCGACGCCGGCTTTGCCGATGAAGCGTCGCTCTGGATCATGATCGAGACGCCGCGCGCGATCTTCAATCTTCCCGAGATTGTCGCGGCGGCGCACGGCACGCGCCTGCAAGTGCTGGTGATGGGGCTCAATGATCTGGCTAAGGAAACGCGCATGCGCGCCGGTTCGGGCCGTGCGGCGTTTCACGCGGCGATGTCGCAAACTGTCACCGCCGGCCGGATGGCGGCGCTCACGGTGATCGATGGCGTCTACAACGACATCGCCGATAGCGCCGGCTTCGAAGCCGAGTGCCAGCAAGGCCTGGAGTTCGGCTTCGACGGCAAGACGTTGATCCACCCAAGCCAGATCGAGGCGTGCAACACGATCTTCGCGCCGACGGAAGAAGAAGTCTCCCGCGCCCGCGCCGTCATCGTCGCATTCGCGCTGCCGGAAAACGCCGGCAAGGGCGTGATCAAGGTGGATGGCCGGATGACCGAGCTGCTGCACCTGGATGAGGCGAAACGCGTTGTGGCTGTTGCGGAAGCGATCGCCGGAGGCGAAGCGTGAAACAACCGAGTTTGTTGCTCGCGGCGTTTGTGGCGCTGCTAATCCTTGGTGGCATCGTGGTAGCGCTGATCGCGCTTTACAAGTTTACACAGTCCGACTTTGTACTTGGCGTTTTGGGCGCTGTTGCGTCGGTGGGTCTCGCCTCTTACCAATTCAGGAAAGCTAAAGAGCGCGAAGTCGAAGCGCGACTCTTCAGTGAGAAGGCCGCTGTATACAAGCGACTCATCGAACTGATTGGGACGCTCTTCAAGCAGCAGAAGACCGGTGGAGCCGACGTGGAAAAGCTCGGCGAAACGCTTCAAGATATTCGTACGCAGCTGATCATTTGGGGAGGTTCAAAGACTATCCAAGTTCTGGATTCGATGGGCGACAATTCGGCCGAGACGGACCCCAGGGCGTTGGTTCGTTGGTTAGCGAGCCTGTACGCGGAAATACGCAAAGACCTTGGCCACAAGGACAAGGAAGGCGCTGCGTTGGAAATTGCGCTGGGCCACGTCATAGTGACCGATCGACACATGTTTCGCTGAGCAGCAATGACCAAATCCAATCCCGGCAATTTTTTCGAGGACTTCACGCCCGGTCAGCAGATCGCGCACGCGACGCCGCGCACGCTGAGCGAAGCCGACGGCGCGTTGAACATTGCGCTTACTGGCGCGCGGCATGCGCTGTTTAGTGGCGATAGATTTGCGCAGGATTGTGGACTGCCGGGCGCGCCGATTGATCCGTTGCTCGTGTTTCACACCGTGTTCGGCAAAACCGTGCCGGACATCTCGCTCAACGCCGTCGCCAATCTTGGCTACGCGGAGGGGCGCTTCCTCGCGCCGGTTTATCCGGGCGACACGCTGACTGCGGTTTCGGAAGTGATCGGCCTGAAGGTCAACTCAAGCGGCAAGACCGGCGTCGTCACCGTGCGCACCACTGGCTTCAATCAGGATGAAGAGCCGGTGCTCAGCTATGTGCGCTGGGTGATGGTGAACAAGCGCGACGCGACCGCGCCGACAACGGATTCGCCGCCGGTGACGCCGAAGAACGTCGTGCCGGCGAATGAGCTGATGCTGCCGCCGGGTCTAGATTTCACCAATTATGATTGGACGCTCGCGGGCTCGCCGCATGCGTTCGAAGACTATGAGGTCGGCGAGAAGATCGACCACGTCGATGGCATGACGGTGGAGGAGGCGGAGCATCAGCTGGCGACGCGCCTCTATCAGAACACGGCGAAAGTGCACTTCGATGCGTTGGCGCAGAAAGAGTCGCGCTTCGGTAAGCGGCTCATCTATGGCGGCGTGACGATTTCGTTGGCGCGCGCGATTTCGTTCAACGGCCTCGCCAACGCGCAGCTGATGCTAGGGATCAATGGCGGGCGCCACGTCAATCCGCTGTTCGCGGGCGATACGCTCTATGCGTGGTCGGAAGTGCTGGCGAAGGAAGACCTCGGCGGCGCCGGCGCGCTGCGGCTGCGGCTGGTCGCGGTGAAGAACCAGAACGCAGCGGCATTTCCGCTCAAGAACGAAGCCGGCGAATACGACCCAAACGTCGTGCTCGATTTCGACTACTGGGCCGCAATCCCGAAGCGCTAACTGGGCGCAGCGCCAGGCGGCGCCTCAACCTTCGGCGTCTGGCGCCTGAACAGCGTCAGCAGCGAGAAGATCGCCGCGATCAGCAGGCCGGCGTGCGTGACCATATAGCCTTCCTGCTCTTCGACCGTGATCGATGAAGCAACGGCGCGCGATAGGTCGTTCTGTTGCTCGGCGCTGAAGAAGGGCGTGTCGGAGCTCTGGCCGCTTTGCTGTTGCTGCCCTTCCGTGATTTCGCGGCGCAGCTCGCTGCGCATGTTCTCGACGCCGTAGTAGGAAATGCCGATGCCGAGCACCGCGCACACCAGCATCGAAATCGCCGCGGTTTGCGCGCGCGTCGTCAGGCTCGTGCCTAAGCCGATCAGGATCACGGCGAATGCCGCGATGATGATCACAGCCGGCTCCGCGTCTTCAGCGCGCTCGCGCTGATCGGCCATGCCTTCCAAAGGCCCGGCGGGCTGCGGGTCGCCGGTCATCAATTGCCAGCCGGTTGCGCTGAGGATTTCGGTGTTCGAACACGACACCGTCACCCACGGCAGGAAGAAGCCAAGCAGCGCAACGATTTTGCCGATGCGCGCGAGCTGGTTGAAATCGATTAACATCAGTTCGCCGCCTCTTGCTGACGCGCCACCCAGCGGCGCATGCGCGCTTCCAGGATGTCCATCGGCACCGCGCCCGCGCCGAGCAATTCATCGTGGAACGCGCGAATATCGAAACGATCGCCCAAAGCTTCCGTCGCTTCGCGGCGCAAGCGGCGGATGGTGAGTTCGCCGATCTTGTAAGCCAGCGCCTGGCCTGGTGTTGCGACGTAGCGCTCCAGTTCGGTTTGGATGTTGTGCGGCGAGAGTGCGGTGTTTTCGGCGAAACAACGCCGCGCTTGTTCGATATCCCAGCCCAGCCAGTGGATGCCGGTGTCGGCGACCAGGCGGCACGCACGCCACATCTCGTAGCTCAGGCGGCCGAAGCGCTCGTACGGCGTGCGGTACATGCCCATGTCTTCGCCGAGCGTTTCCGCATAAAGCCCCCAGCCTTCGACGAAAGCCGTCTCGAACGCGTTGCGCCGGAAATAGGGGAGGTCGCCTAGCTCCTGCGCGCGCGCGATCTGCAAGTGATGGCCTGGCATCGCTTCATGCACTGTCAGCGCCGGCAGTTCGTAAAGCGGCCGCTGATCGAGGCGCGTGGTGTTCACCCAGTAGGTGCCCGATTGGCCGAGTGCTGCGCTGCCTTGCGTGTAGTACGCGGTGGTTGAGCCCTCGGCTTGCTCGGCCGGGATGACGCGAATGCCGTAAGACAAGCGCGGCAGCGTGCCGAACAGGCGCGGCAACTCGCCGTCGGCGCGCTTTGCAACTTCTGATGCGTGTTCGATCAAGTCCTCTGGCGTCTGCGCATAGAACTGACGGTCCGTCCGCAAGAAGCGTTGGAAGGCCGCGAAATCGCCACGGAAGCCGCTAGCGCGGATCTCTTCCTCCATCAGCGCACGAATGCGCGCGACTTCCTGATTGCCAAGCTCATGGATTTGCTCAGGCGTCATCTCCGTCGTCGTGTAGGAGCGGACGAGATAGCGATAAAGCTCTTCGCCGCCCGGCACGGAGCGCAGCCCGAGACCCGGGCGCGACGCCGGCAAATATTCCGACTCAATGAACGCGACCGCCGCCCGGTGCGCCGGCAAGATGCGATCACGCACAATCGTGCGCGCGCGTTCGCGGTATTGCTCCTGTTGCGCCGCCGGGATCGTGTCCGGCATCGACGCCAGCGGCGTCAGCGCCGTCTCCTCAAGCGTGTCAGTCATGGCGCGCGCGACTTCGAGGCCACGCTCGGTGATGATGCGCGGTTGGGTGTAGCCCGTCTCGATACCCCGGCGCGCATTGGCGACGCCTTGTTGATAAAAAAGCGGCATGGCTTCGAGGCGGGCGAGCCAGGCTTCCGCATCGTCGGCCGATTGAATCGGCGTGGTGTAGGCCAGGTAGGAGACGACGGCGACGAAGCCGCCGCCGTTGCCGAACGATGCACGCCCGAAGTCGAGGTCGATCCCCGCGATCGCCTGATCGATGGTTCGCATCAGGTAAGCGCGGTTCAGTGCGTCTTCTTCGTTGAGACCGCGCGTCGGAACCCGTTCGAGCCGCGCCTTCAGCGCCACCAGTTCGGCGCGATAGGCCAATTCAGCTTCGCGCGACGCGTCAGGAAACCGCCGCAGGGCGTCGCGGTCGCCTTCGAGCGAAGAGGTGATGGGGTCAAAGCGCCTATTGGCTTGCTCATAGGCTGTGATCACCGTCGCCAGCGCGCGATTGCCGCGTTGCTGGCTCAGCGCCGGCGTGCTCGCCGCGGCAAGCATGAGAGCCGCGCTGATCGCCAAAATCCGCATCATAGACATCCCCCGGAAAGCGCCCGGACGCTAACACGCCGCGCCACTCTGTCCGCCCCTGAATCGACCATCCGCAGCGTCAATTCGTTTGATTGACTTGGGTAGGTCCGGGCCTATGTTCCGCCCGCAGATTCCGTTCCTATATCAAGCACAAGAGGTCCCCTGATGGCCGGTGCGCCGAGCCCGCAAGACCGCCCCATTGCACCGCATGTCAGCATCTGGCGCTGGCATGTGACGATGGCGAGTTCGATCCTCCATCGCGTGACCGGCGTTGGCCTCTATGGCGCGGCGATTTGTTTGGCGATTTGGTTGATCGCGGCAGCGCTCGGCCCTGAGGCTTATGCGATCGTCGATACGATCCTCTCAGCGTGGTACGGGCAAGTGGCGATGTATCTCGTGGTCGCCGCGCTGGCCTACCACCTCGCCAACGGCATTCGTCACTTGGTGTTCGATACCGGCGCGGGCCTGGTGCCGGCGGACGCCGATACGAGCGCCTGGTTCGCCATTCTCTTCGCCTTCGCCGCGCCCATCGGGCTGTGGGCGCTGCTGACGTTCGGGGGCTGATCACATGAGCAATTCCGAACGCAGGATGCGCACGCCGCTTGGCCGGGTTCGCGCGCACGGCGCATCCGGCGAAGGCACCGGCCATTTCATCGCGCAGCGCGTCACCTCGATCGCGCTTTGCATCTTGGCGCCGTGGTTTGTGGTCTCCGCCGCGCTCTCGATTGGCGACGCCAGCTATCTGGCGACGATCGATTGGGTGTCTGACCCTGTGAACGCTGTCGGCGTCATCCTGCTGGTGGCGATCGGCTTCTACCATATGTCGATCGGCATGCAGGAAGTGATCGTCGATTACATCACCAAGCCGTCGACCAAGATGATCCTCTTGTTTCTGAACGCCGCATTTCCGCTGGTGCTCGCCGTTGGCGCGATCTTCGCCGTACTGCTCGTGAATTTCGGAGTCTGATCCTTTGGCCGCTTACACTTGGGTCGATCACACATTTGACGTCGTCGTTGTCGGCGCTGGCGGCTCTGGATTGCGCGCAGCGCTCGGCGCGGCGCAGGCGGGTCTGAAGACGGCCTGCGTCACGAAAGTCTTCCCGACCCGTTCGCACACGGTCGCCGCGCAAGGCGGCATCTCGGCCGCGCTCGGCAATATGAGCGAGGACAAGTGGCAGTGGCACATGTTCGACACCGTGAAGGGGTCGGACTGGCTGGGCGACCAAGACGCGATCGAGTATCTCACACGCAACGCGCCGGCCGCTGTGTACGAGCTTGAGCACTGGGGCGTGCCGTTCTCGCGCACCGAGGAAGGCAAGATCTATCAGCGCGCCTTCGGCGGTATGACCAAGAATTTCGGCGAAGCGCCGATCCAGCGCACGTGCGCGGCCGCTGACCGCACCGGTCACGCCATGCTGCACACGATGTACGGCCAATCGCTGCGCCACGCCGTCGACTTCTTCATCGAGTTCTTCGCGCTCGATCTCATCATGGATGACGAGGGCGTCTGCCGTGGTGTCACGGCGTGGAAGCTCGATGACGGCACGCTGCATCGCTTCCGCGCGCAAACCGTTGTGCTCGCCACCGGCGGCTACGGTCGCGCCTATCTCTCCTGCACGTCCGCGCACACCTGCACCGGTGACGGCGGCGCCATGGTGCTGCGCGCTGGTCTGCCGTTGCAGGACATGGAATTCGTGCAATTCCACCCGACCGGCATTTTCCCCGCAGGCTGCCTCATCACCGAAGGCGCGCGCGGCGAGGGCGGGTATCTCACCAACTCAAACGGCGAACGTTTCATGGAGCGCTACGCGCCGACCGTGAAGGATCTCGCGCCACGTGACATGGTGAGCCGCGCCATGACGCTCGAAATCCGTGAAGGCCGCGGCGTTGGTCCGAACAAGGATCACATCAATCTGCACTTGGATCACCTCGATCCGAAAGTGCTGCACGAGCGCCTGCCGGGCATCTCGGAGAGCGCCAAGATTTTCGCCGGCGTCGATGTCACACGCGAACCGATTCCAGTGCTGCCGACCGTCCACTACAACATGGGCGGCATTCCAACGAACTATCACGGCGAAGTCGTCACGCTGAAGAACGGCAATCCGGATGAAGTTGTGCCGGGCTTGATGGCTGTGGGCGAGGCTGCGTGCGTTTCGGTGCACGGCGCCAACCGCCTCGGCTCAAACTCGCTGATCGATTTGGTCGTCTTCGGCCGCGCCGTGGGCCAGCGTTGCGCTGAGAAACTCAAAGCCAACGCGTCGCAAGCGTCACTGCCTGCAAACGCCGCCGAAGCGCACCTCGCGCGCTTCGACAAATTCCGCAACGCCAACGGCGGCACGCCGACGGCGCGTCTGCGCGAAAAGATGCAGCGCACGATGCAGGAAACCTGCGCCGTCTATCGCACCGGCCCGGTCATGGAAGAGGGCGTGCAGCGGATGGAGAAGGTCTGGGCCGAGGCGCCGGACGTGAAGGTCACCGATCGCTCGATGATCTGGAACACCGATCTGGTTGAGACGCTCGAGTTCGACAATCTGCTTGGGCAAGCCGTCGTCACTGTCGTCGGCGGCCTCAACCGCACCGAGTCACGCGGCGCCCACGCCCGCGAAGATTTCCCGGATCGCGACGATCAGCACTGGATGAAGCACACGCTCGCCTGGCTCGACATGAAGACCGGCAAAGCCACCATCGACTATCGCCCCGTGCACACCAACACGATGACCAACGAAGTCGAATACATCCCGCCGAAGAAGCGCGTGTATTAGTCCGCGATGGGCGTAAATCTCCGTCATGTGAGCTACGCCTTCAAGCAAACCGCATGGATACTTGTCGGTTTCGCTGGTCTCATTTTCTTGATCACGAGCATCGAGAGTCGTTCGCTAGAAGATTTGCTCTCGGCAGCTGCGTTGGCCTTGGCGACGTGGCTCGTTTGCTTTTTGTATTGGGTGTGGCGAACGCAGAAGCGCCGCGCGGACAAGCCGCGGCCGGGTGACTGGTCGTAGCGTCAGGCTTGACGCTGTGTCCGTTCAGGTTCTTCACTTGGCGCAACAAAATAGGGAATAACGTCATGGCTCAAATCGGTTATGTTTGTCTCGGCGCCAGCGACTTTGATGGCGCGTGCGCGTTCTACGATGCGCTGACGCCTGAGCTTGGCGGCAAGAAGCTATTTCCAACGCCGCAGGGTCAGATGTATCGCCTGGGCTCCGGCGCGATGTTGATGGTGACGCGCCCGTATAACGGTGAAGCTCAGCATCCCGGCAACGGCACCATGCTCGCGATCAATGTCGATGAGCAAGCGGACGTGCCGCGCATCTACGAGAAGGCGATCTCACTCGGCGCGACCTGCGAAGGCAAGCCGGGCGCGCGCGGCGCGTTTGGTGACTTCGCCTACTTCCGCGATCTCGACGGCAACAAGATCGCGGTCTTCTGGACTGAGCGTCAGAAGAAGCAGTAGCGACTCTCGGAGCGCCGGCGCCCTCGCCGGCATACGGGCGGCTTAACACGCCCAAACCGGTGACGGTTTTCGAAGTGCCGGCGAGGGCGCCGGCGCTCCAAGTGCGTTAAGGCGTCGGCGCTGGAGCAGGCTGTGGGTCCTGCTTCTGGCCGCGCTGGATCGCCTGATTGAAGATATCCGCGAGCGGGTTGCTTGGACGCTGCTGCGGCTGCTGCGCAGGCGGCGGCGTTTGCGCATCGCCATCGGCAGGCTGATCCGCCGGCGTTTCGTTCGCCGGCGCCGGCGTTGCCGGCGGTGTGCGTCCGAACAGCGTTTCACCCAAGCGGCCAAGCGGATTGTCTTCGCCTTGCCGGTTGAGGATGTCGCGCAATTGGTTTTGCACCACTTCTTCGATCGCGACGCGGAACTGAACGCGTGACCACGGTCCGGTGATGCGGAACGGCACGCCAAGTCCGGCGATCGTCGCGTCGCCGCCTTGGCCTTGCGCATTGTTCACCGCGCGCGGCGCGATGCGCATGTCGATGGTTTGCGCGCCGATGTTCACGAGGCCCTGGCCTTCAAGGCGCACGAACGGATTGAGCAAGCGGAGATTATCCGTCGCCATCACGCCATCCGCGACTGTGAACGTAGAAGAGAGTTCGGCGAAATCGGTGGAGGCCGCTCCGCCGACGGCCTGACCCGAAATCGTCGCCTGAATCGTGCGCGCGATCTGCGCCAGGTTCACGCCCTTCAGTTCGCCGTCATTGAAGTTAAACGACGCACTGCCGCGCAGGCTGCGCATGATCGCGGCTTGCGATCCGCCTTGGCCGACAAGCGAGGCCGTCAAACGGCCGCGGCCAGCAATGCGATCAAAGCCGATCGCGTCGCGCAACAGCGTTTCGGCCTGCACATTCTGAGCGTTCAGCTCCACCGCGATGCGCGGCACTGGGCCTGAGCCGTCCGCAATGAGCCGCGCTGTGCCGCCGCCGTCATAGAGCGAAATGCGCGTGAGCCGCGCGTCCGCCGCACCGTTCGCAACACGCAGGCCCAACGCCACGTTGGAGAACGTCATGCGCTGGAATTGCAGCGTGCCGAGCGTGAGGTTGAGGTTCGCATCAAGTGCGCGCAGGCCGGTGAGATCGAGCGGCGCGTTGCTCCACGCCGTATCGACCTCGACGCCTTCCGCGCCTTGCTGCGCGGGTGCGGGGAGGTAGGTGTTGAGATCAACGGCGGGCGCGCTCAGCGTGCCATCGACACGCATGCGGCCTTCTTCGGGCATGATCAGCGTGAGATCGCCGCTGGCGTTGATGTTGTCCAAGCGGACGGTGGCGTTGGTGAGCCGCGTCGTTTCGCCTTGGCGCTGCATCTGCGCGTTGAGGCTGTAGTTGCGGAAGCCGCCGCCTTCGCCCATCGGCGAACCCATCCAGGCCAGCAGATTGCGCAAGTTCGCGCCGCTTGCTTCCAGTGCGCCGGCAAGCGCGCCGTTTTCGCTGTTGAACGTGCCGTCGAACGAAGCTTCCAGCGGCGCCGCGTTGACGCGCGCTGTGATCGGCGTTTCGCCTTTCTCAAGCACGGCGCGCGGCAGGCCGATTTCGGCGTCGATGTTCATACGCTGGCCGCGATAGTCGAGCGCCGCTTGCAGCTGCGCGGGCGTATCCAGCGATTCCAGCGCCAGGCTCGCATCAACGTCGCCCAGCACTAGCGGCTCTTCGCCTTCAGCGCCTTGGAACGTGATCGTGCCGTCCGTCAGCCGCACATCATCCAGGCGCAGATCTTCTAGCGTGGTTTGATCTTCAGCCGTCTCTTCGGTCGGGAACGTCCAATTATTCGCGCCGTCTTCGTGCGCGACCATGTTCACTTGCGCGCCTTCGAAGATCAGTTGCTTCACCTCAATCGCGCCGCGCAGCAGCGGCATGACTTTCACCGCGAACACGATGCGGTTGGCGGCGATAAACGGCGCCTCCGCTGCATCGACACCGCCACGGCGTGCAGGATTGTTGAAGCCTTCCGGATTGGAGAGCGAAGCGTTGTCCACCGAGAAGCCAAGCGCCGGCCAGAACGACACTTCGATATTGTTGCCGAGCACCAGGTCGCGACCCGTTGCTTCCTCGATCCGCCGCTCGGCCTCGCGCGCGGCCAGCTCCTTGGGGAAGAAGGCGATGAACAGCACCACCGCCAGCACCAGCACGCCGACAACGCCGCCGACGCCAATGCCGATCCATTTCCAGTTGAGCTTCATCGCGTAACCCCTTCGGTCGAAACTTAGTGCCGCGGTGAGGCAAAATCGAGCCGCTTGGCGGCTTTGCGGAACGTCGCGAGCTAGGCTAAGTGCTTCGCGAATGGCCGGATTCTTCACAAATTTGTTCGACGAGCTGGGCGAACGCCGCCGTCGCTTGCGCAAATCCATAGGAGATCGGGGCCAGACGTTCGCGAGCTTTGCGGTTCTCGCCGGCCTGATGCTCGGTTCGCTGGGCCTCTACGTGAAGGCCTGGATGATCGACGTCGCCGCGTGGGGCTTTTTCGTGCCTCTCGTTTTTGTGATCGGCTATTTGCTGATCGACTGGCGCCGGCAAGCCACCCTCGCTGGCGGCGCCGACGCTGACAAAACAGCCGCCTCCTATGACATGGCGGCGCGGCTCTTCTCGTTCGCATGCGCGCTCGCAGGCGCGGCCGCGTTCGTGATTGCGTTCACCTCCGAACCGCCAGCCCCGCAAATAGAGGAGTGGACGCCGCCAGATAGCGCCGTCTCTGTCGACATCTCGCCTTGATCGAGGCGACAAATGTTTGCTTGCGCGTCATGCTGAGCCGGCGCGCAAGGGAGGGACTTCCGTGGCGACCAATCCAATCGCAGGCCTGATCCCGCGCGGATCGTTGGGCCTGAAGCTTTTGCTTGTCTGCTTGCTTGTGCTGGTGATGGGCGTGCCGTTGCTCGTCGTCGGCGGACTTGTCGGCGAACGCGAGAACCGCGCGCGGCAGGTGACCGCCGAGATCGGCGCCAAGGCAGGTGGTTCGCAGGTGCTCGGCGGGCCGATGTTGCTGGTGCCGTACACGCGCACTGTCGAAGTCACCGACGATCAGGGCCGTACGCAGCGACGGCTCGATCGCGGCACCTATGTCGTGTTCGCCGAGACCGGCTCGGCGAACTCCACGCTCACGCTTGAGAACCGCCGCCGCGGCATCTATCGCGCTGCGATCTACACCGCAGACACCGAGTTTGACGCCGCTTTCACGCCAAGCGAAGCGCTCACTGGCGTTGATGGATCATACCGTTTCGACTGGAGTCAGTCGCGCATCGTCATGTTCGTAAGCGATAGCCGCGCCATTCAAAGCACGCAGCTGCGCTTCGCCGATGGCACGACCGCGACCATGGAGCCGATCTCCGATCTGAGCCTCGTGCCGGCCAATCCAGAGGCCTATTCGCGGCCCGGCATCTTCTCCGCGCCAACAGCGCCGTTGCCGACATCGCTGCAAGCCTTCGCCGCTCGCGCGCCGCTCACCGATGCGCCGCGTGACTTCACGGTCGAGGCGCGCCTCCAACTCACCGGCGCGCAGCGTTTCTCTGTCGCCGCCTTCGCGCAGGATACCTCGGTCGCGATACGAGGTGATCGCCAAGACGTCAGCGCTGAGGGTTATTTCGCCCCGCCACGCGCACCGGAAATGACCGATGACGGCTTTGAGGTGTCGTGGAACGTGCCGCTCGTCGCCCGCGGCGCGGAGGAGGCGGCTGATCTCAGCTCCTTCAACCTCGGCCTCATCACCGGCCGGGACATGGCGGTGAGCTTCGTTTCGTCCGACGATGTCTATCGCGGCGTCAGCCGCGCCGTGGCCTACGGCATCATGTTCATCGGTATCGTCTTCCTGGCGACGCTGATTTTCGAAGCCGTCAGCGGCCGCAAGGCGCACCCGGCGCAATACATCCTTGTCGGCCTGGCGCAGTGCGTCTTCTACCTGCTGCTGCTGGCGCTGACCGAAATCATCGGCTTCACGCTCGCCTTCACCATCGCAGCCGCGGCCACCGTGGCGCTGCTTGCCTATTACGCAGGCGCCTCGTTCCAGTCGGGTGCGGTGGGCGCGCGGGCGCTCGTTGGCCTCGCGGTGCTCTACGGCGCCATGTACGTGCTGATGACGCTGGAGGACTTCGCGCTGCTGGCCGGTTCGGTGGTCGCCTTCGTGGTCATCGCCGCCACCATGATCGCCACCCGGCGGATCGATTGGTACGGCCGCGGGGTCTCCGTAACTACCGGACAAACCTAGGACAATTCGCATGCTTGACGGGCGCGGCGGCGCTCGTCAGGTATGCATTGCCATGGTCGAACTCACGCTGCCGAAGAACTCCAAGGTCAAATCCGGGAAACGCCACAAGGCGCGCGCCGGGGCCAAGAAGGTGCGCGATTTCAAGGTCTATCGCTACGAGCCGGAGACCGGCGAGAACCCGCGCTGGGATATCTACGAAGTCGATCTCTCGACCTGCGGGCCGATGGTTCTCGACGCGCTGATCGCGATCAAGAACGACATGGACTCGACGCTGACCTTCCGCCGCTCATGCCGCGAAGGCGTCTGCGGTTCGTGCGCGATGAACATCGGCGGCCGCAACACGCTCGCCTGCACCAAGGGCATCGACGAGCTGCCGAACGGCACGATCACGATCTCGCCGCTGCCGCATCAGCCGGTGCTGAAGGATCTGGTGCCGGATCTCACTAACTTCACCGCTCAGTACGCCGCCATCCAGCCGTACCTGCAAACGGTCACGCCCGAGCCGGACGGCGAATGGCGTCAAAGCCCGGAAGAGCGCGCCAAGCTCGATGGCTTGTACGAGTGCATCCTCTGCGCCTGCTGCTCGACGTCATGCCCGTCGTATTGGTGGAACAGCGATCGCTTCATGGGGCCGGCGGCTTTGCTGCAAGCCTATCGCTGGATCAATGACAGCCGCGACGAGATGCAGGGTGAGCGCCTCGATGCGCTCGAAGATCCGTTCAAGCTCTATCGCTGCCACACGATCATGAATTGCGCGCAGGTTTGCCCGAAGGGGCTGAACCCCGCGAAAGCAATCGCCGAGATCAAGAAGGCGATGGTTGAGCGCAAGCTGTGATGTTTCCGGCCGATTTCGTTTGGGGCGCAGCTACAGCAGCGCATCAAGTCGAAGGCGGCAATTGGAATAGCGATTGCTGGGCGCTGGAGAGCGCCAAGCCTTCCTTCTTCGTCGAGCACTCAGGCGTCGCCTGTGACCAGTTCGCCCGCTACGGCGATGATCTGGCCATCCTCGCGGGCCTTGGCCTCAACACCTATCGCTTCTCGATCGAATGGGCGCGCGTCGAGCCGGAAGAGGGCGCGTTCTCGCAACAGGCGCTCGATCACTACAAGCGCGTCGTCGACGCCTGCTGGTCGCGCAACATCCAACCGATGGCGACCTTCCATCACTTCACCAACCCACGCTGGGTCGCGCGCGATGGCGGCTGGCAAGATGATCGCTTCCCCGATCGCTTCGCGCGTTATTGTGAAACGGTAGCGTATGCGTTCGGCGATCAGCTCGCCTCTGCCTGCACGATCAACGAGATCAATCTGCCGGACTCGCTCGAAGAACTGATGTCGCGTGTGAAGGCAAAGCACCCCGAACGCGTCGCCGCCGGCGAAGCCGCGATGGGCGCGCCGATCGAGTCGTTCTTCCTCTTCGCCGGCACGGACGGCTACACCGCCCGCGCCATCCGCGCGCACGAACTGGCGCGCGATGCGATCAAGTCCGCCGCGCCGCACGTGCCTGTCGGCATGACCATGTCGATCCAGGAGTGCGAAGCGGAAGATACCGATGCCGCGCGCGCAGCGGTGAGCGCCTACAAAAACAAAGTCTACGCGCCGTACTACGAATCCGCGAAGCGCGACGATTTCCTCGGTGTGCAAACCTACACCCGCATGCGCTTCGGCGCGGACGGCAAGTACACACGCCGCCCGCCGCAAGGCGTCGAACTCACGCAAATGGGCTACGAGTATCGCCCCGAAGCGCTCGGCGCTGCCTGCCGCGACGCTTGGGCCGCGACGCAAACGCCAATCATCGTCACAGAATCCGGCATCGCCACGCAGGACGACAGCCGCCGCCGCGCCTTCATCCGCAGCGCACTCGAAAGCGTCAGCGCCGCGATGACCGATGGCGTCGACATCCGCGGCTACGTCTATTGGACGCTGCTCGACAATTTCGAATGGATGAGCGGCTACGCGCCAACCTTCGGCCTCGTCGGCGTCGATCGCCGCACCATGGCGCGCGCGATCAAACCGTCAGCGGTGATGATCGGCGAAATCGCGCGGGCGAACAGTCTCGAAGCCGCGGCCAACGCCGCCGATCAAGTGCTCTCCAGCGGCGCCGCTGTCGGCGTCGGCAAGGACTAGCCCACCGGCACGCGGCCAAGTCCCGGCGTCCAATCGTAGAGCGGGCGCGTTGAGCCATCATCGAAGCGAACGCCGTTTGGCGCCGTGATCAGCCCTGGCCGCGTCGGCTCTCCGCGCACCGAAAGCGCTGCAACGCCGTGCACGTTGACCGGGATCACTTCGCCCGGATCGCTGACGCCGTTGCGGTTTTCATCGCGCCACAACGCCAAGCCGCCGAGTTCGCCGCCGGTGAGTTCGCCATCGCGATTGTCATCGAGCGCGCGCAGCGCTTCGAAGCCATCGCTCCAGAACACACTCCAGGTGCGTTGGCCGATCATGTCGAAGCCTGAATTGATCTGGCCGCGCCACTCAGGATCCCACACCAGCCACGCCGCATCCGGCGTCAGCCAGCCTTGCGCGCGCCGATCGCCGGTGCCGGCGAAATCGAACGCAACGGGGGAGCCTTCATCCACCAAGCGCGAGAAGGAGACATTGCGCATCGGCACCACAATCGGCGTGACATACATGATCGGCCGGCTCGTTTCGAGCCGCTCGCGCAAACGCTGAACGCGCGCGCGATCACCGTGCGACGTCGCTAGGTGGCTCAAATGCTCAGCGGTCTCGGTGAGTACGGCATGATCTTCCCATTCCGTTTGCTCACCTGACAGGCGCGGCAAGCCCTTCTTGATGATCGTGCGCAACTCGCGGCGCGCTTGGCTGGTAAGGCCCAAGCGATCCAGCACGTAGGCATAGCCCAACCGCGCGCGCAGGTTGTTCGGATCCGCGCGCAGTGCATTCGCATAATGGCCGCGCGCCGCGCTCAAACGTGCAAGCGCCGCGGCGTTTGGCGTGTCCGGTCCGGCGCCCACAGTTTCATTCTGCGGCCCGAGCGCAAAGTTGAACGCCGCGCAGCGATCGTCAGGTCCGAATACCGGCGCTGGTTCCTCAAGCGAAGGCGGCCGCATTTGCGGCACGTCCGTGCAAAGCACGCTGCCGTTGGGGCTCAGCTGATCGTTCTCGCGAATGTAGGTGAATGCAGCGTCATTGCGCGCGTAAGCCAGCAGATTCAAACGCCCAAGCAGAAGTTCGCGCTGTACCGGCTCAATGCCTTCCATCGCTTGCACGTTCGCGAGCGCGCGATCGATCGGCGCTTCGTACACAGGCTGCGGCGGTGGGAAGTAAGGAATCGCGAACGCGCTAACGGCTGTCGCCGTCCAAATCGCAATCGCCAGCACTCGGGCGCGCATGGAAGTCCTCTTCTCCCAACCGGCCCCTCGCAAACCAATCTGCGCCGCGTCGCGCGCGCCGTCTATGGCTTAATTTTCACAATCAGGAGATTTTAGGGTTGCGGCTTCGGCGGGTCGCGCCAATCGCACTCGGGCCCGTTGGGATCGAAGGCCACATCCGGCGCATGCGGCAGCACGCGCTCGGTATAGTATTTGAGCTTGCGGATGACGCTGGTGCTGTCAGCCGAGACGTGCTCCGCCGGAATGAGCGGGCCGAAGGTCAGCTTGTAAGTCTTGCCCTGCTTGTTGAGCAGTTCGTGGAACAGCGTGATGTCGCGCAGCTCCGCCGAGACTTTCGCGAACGTGTGAAACCAGAACGAGTAGGGGCCGCTCATGTGCACCGGCAGGATCGGCAGCTCGTACTTGCGCACGAGTGAAGCCGCCGTCGGCATCCATTCCGGATCGAGCAGCAACCCGTCGCGCATGCGCGCCAAGCGTCCGGCCGGGAATATGGCCAACGGACGGTTCGCTTCAAACGCCTCGTCCGTCATCTTCAGAGTAACCCGCGTGCGCTCACGCGTCCGCTTCGCCTGCACCCACTCGACCGGGATCAGCGTCTCGTTGAAACGAGGGCAGACGCGCTCGGCGTCTGAGTTGGCGTAGAACAGAACATCCGGCCGCGCGTGCTTCACCGCATCGTAGAGCGCGATGCCATCGGTAATGCCGGTCGGGTGATTGCCGAGGATCAAGAACGCGCCGTCCTTCGGCATCCGCTCCAGGCCGCTGACATCGAGCTTCACCGACAGCAGATCGGAGATCGACTCCAACGCATCGCGTCCGCTCATCGGCGCGATCATGTCGGCCATGCGCACGGCCTTGTTGTAGTTCAGCACCGTGTAGAGGATCGGCCGCAGCACCGGCCACGCCGCGCCAGTCGATAGCTTCGGCGCGCGCTCTTCGATCAGCACATCGACAATGTGCTTTGACTGCGCAACCGGCTGGGTTCGGTCGTGGGTGGCGACGGCGTCCGTCATGGCGGCAGTTTACTCGCGACTCGAAAGCCGTGGCTACGGCCCGGAACTCTGGCAAAGCATGTTCGGGGCTTGCCTTCACCCGGTCGAGCAGGCTTTTTTGCGGCGCAAATCACCCTGGGGATGCAATGACTTCGCTTCTGGCCGCGTACCGCCAGCGCCTGGCCAATGGCGAACTCGCACACGACGCCGATCAGGCGGCGGCGGCCGAGCGGCTGGAAACGCTGACGAAGGCGCTCGAACGCTGGAAGCCGGGCGGCTGGCCGTTCAAGGCCAAGCCGCCGCGCGGGCTTTACCTCTGGGGGCCGGTCGGCCGCGGCAAGTCGATGCTGCTCGATCTTTTCTTCGAAGCGGCGCCTGTGAAGAAAAAGCGCCGCGTCCACTTCCACGAATTCATGCTGCAGCAGCACGCCTTCCTGCGCAAAGCGCGTGAGCGGGGGGCGGGGCAGGATCGCCTGATCGCGGACGCCGCCAAAGCCATCGCCGACGAGGCGTCGCTTCTCTGCTTCGACGAAATCCAAGTCACCGACATCGCCGACGCGATGATCCTCGGGCGCTTGTTTGAACGCTTGTTCGCAGACGACGTGGTGATCGTCGCCACCTCGAACCGCCCGCCGAACGAACTCTACAAGAACGGCATCAACCGCCAGCTCTTCCTGCCGTTCATCGATTTGCTGAAAGTTGAGCTGGACGTCGTCCAGATCGCCGGCCCCCACGATTTCCGCCTGCGCCAACTCATGGCCGCGCCGGTCTATTACGCGCCCCTCGGCCCCGCCGCCGACGAAGCGATGGAAGGCGCGTGGAAGCGGCTCACTGCCGGCGCCGCCCCGCAAGTGGTGGTGCTTGATGTAAGCGGCCGCGATCTGCGCGTTGAGCGCCAAGCGGCAGGTGTCGCGCGCTTCAGCTTCAACGAACTGTGCGCTCGCGCCTTGGGGTCAGCCGACTATTTGGAAATCGCCGAGCGCTTCCACACGGTGCTGTTGGAGAACATCCCGCGCCTTTCGCCATCGCTTCGCGAAGAAGCCGCGCGCTTCCGCAACCTGATCGACGCGCTCTACGAAGCCAAAGTAAAACTCGTCGCCTCCGCCGACGCGCAGCCGCAGGATCTCTATCCGGCAGGCGACCAAAGCTTCGAATTCGAACGCACCGCCTCCCGATTGATGGAAATGCGCAGCGAAGCGTATCTCGCGCTGCCAAGGCGCGACGCAGAGTGGAAGAGCGGGATCGTGGACTAGCGCCGCCGCCGTGACGGCGTGCCGAGAATGCCGCGCATGATTTCGCGCACGATCGTGTTGAACACGCCGCTGGCGACGCGGCCGCCTTGGCGCTCGAGCGGCGTTGTGCGTGACGAGCCGCTGCTGCGTGAGCGTGAACGCGTCGTCCCGCCGCTGCCGGTGGAGCGTGAGCGCGAAGATTTCGCCGCTTCCTTATCCCGCGCGGCGCGTTCTTCTTCACGCGCCTCGGCTTCCGCCAATTGCGCGGCGCGCTTGCCCAGAATTTCGTGAGCACTGACGCGGTCCACCGCCTTCTCGTAAGCGCGGCCGGCTGTGTTTGCCTTCATCAGCGCGGCGCGTTCGGCCGGCAGGATCGGGCCAACCTGGCTGTTCGGCGCGCGGATCTTGGTGCGCGCGACTGGCGTCGGCGCGCCCTTGGCGTCGAGCGTCGAAACCAAAGCTTCGCCGACGTTCAGCTCCTGAATTTCCTTGGCCACATCGACATTGGCGTTGGCGCGGAACGATTGCGCAGCGGCGCGGACCGCCTTCTGGTCCGTCGGCGTGTAAGCGCGCAGCGCGTGCTGAAAGCGGTTGCCCAACTGCGCCAGCACGGCCTCCGGAATGTCCGTCGGCGATTGCGTGACGAAATAGATGCCGACGCCCTTCGAGCGGATCAGGCGCACGACTTGCTCGACCTTGTTGATCAAGTCCTTTGGCGCGTCGCGGAAGAGGAGGTGCGCTTCGTCGAAGAAGAAGACCAGCTTCGGCTTATCCATATCGCCGACTTCCGGCAGCTCTTCCCAAAGCTCGCTCATCAGCCAAAGCAGGAATGCCGAATAGAGACGGGGGCTTTGCACGAGCCGCTCGGACGCCAGCACGTTGATCGTGCCTTTGCCGTCGGGGCGCGTGCGGGTGAGTTCTTCCAGCTTGAACGCCGGCTCACCGAAAAACCGGTCAGCGCCGTCCATCTCCAGCTGCAGCACTTTGCGCTGCAGCGCCGCGATCGATTGCGGCGTCACTAGGCCGTACTTCTTGCCGATGTCCTCGGCGTTTTCCGAGAGGTAGGTCAGCAGCGCCCGCAGATCGTTGAGATCGAGCAGCAGGCCTTCGTTCTTGCCCTCGTTCAGCCAATCGTCGGCCAGGCGGAACGCGATCGTCAATGCGCCTTCCTGCGCGTCGGTCGCTTCAAGCACGCGGCCCATCAGCACCGGACCCATCTCCGTCACCGTGGTGCGCACCGGGTGGCCAAGTTCGCCATAGACGTCCCAGAACACGGCGGGCTGCGCTTCGGGCGTCAGCGGCATGTTGATTTCGGTCGCGCGCGCGGCGGCCCAAGCGGGAGGGGGATCGCTGACGGCGGCGCAGCCCGAGAGGTCGCCCTTGATGTCGGCGGCGAAGACGTTGACGCCCTCGCGCGCGAACGCCTCGGCCAGCACTTGCAGCGTCACCGTCTTTCCGGTTCCCGTCGCGCCGGCGATCAGACCGTGGCGGTTGGCCCGCTTCAGCGCCAAGCCCTGCACGCCTTCTGGCGCCAGGCCAATCTCGATCGTTTCCGCCATTCTTCGCGACTCCTCTTCGCCAACAGCTTGGCGCAATGGGCCTTTCCGGCCAAGCCGGGCCTTGCGCCGCAGCCGCGCGCAAAGCAAGAGGGCGTAATGGCCACTCTGGAAATCTCGCAGCGCGGCGCGCTCTGGATCGTCGCGACCGGCGTCATCGCGGCAGGTCTCTATTTCTTGCGCGAGCCGCTGACGCAGTTCGCGATGGCGATGATCCTCTGGCTCGCCATCGATGGCCTTGCCGACACCTTGGACAAGCGCATCCCGTTCATGCCTCGCCTCTTGGCGCTGCCGGTGGCGCTCATTCTGGTGATGAGTCTGATCGCGCTGATCGGCTTCGTCGTGATCGACAACCTCGCCAAGATCATGGGCGACCTCACGCACTACCAGTTCCGGCTGAATCAGGTGATCGCGCAGGCGCACGCAGCGCTCGGCGCGCCTGGGGTTGCGCCAACGGTGAACGACTTGGTGGCGCAGGCTAACCCCAATAACCGGCTCACAGGCGAAATCGCCGGCAGCTTGCAGAATTTCGCGTCGGCCGCGACCTTCACCTTGATCTATTTGGCTTTCCTGTTTCCCGCCTCGGCGGTGATGAAGGACAAGCTCGACCTGATTTTCCGCGGCAAAGGCCAACGTGAAGCGGCGCGAGACGTGCTCGCGCGCATCCGTGAATCGATGGAGCGCTATTTGTGGGTGCAGACGGTGATGAGCCTCGTCATCACTGCGCTCACCTACATCACGCTTAAAATCATCGGCTTGGACAACGCGCTGTTCTGGTCGTTCTTGATTTTCTTTCTCAACTACATCCCGACCATCGGTTCGATCGCCGCAACCGTGCTCACGACAGCCGTTGCGCTTGTGCAATTTCCAACGCTTGGCCCCGTGGTCGCGGTGTTTGCCGGCGTTGGTTTCTGGCAGTTCGCCATCGGCAACTTCGTTCAGCCGCGCATGACAGGAGATTCACTCAATCTCTCCGCTGTCGTTGTGCTGCTCGCCTTGGCGATTTGGGGACTCGTTTGGGGCATCGTTGGCGCGTTTCTCGCGGCGCCGATGACAGTCATGATCATGATTGTATTGGCGCAATTTCCATCGACGCGCTGGATCGCAATTTTGCTCTCCGCTGATGGCAAACCCACACCCGAAACGAAGCGCGTGAGTAAGTCCGAAGCCGGATCAAATTGATGTTGCGAATCGGCGATGAACATGTATCGCTGATTGTGAAGAACGTCGCCGGGGCTAGGGGCGTTTCGGCAAACGCAACTTTAGTTTCGCTGCTGCTCGGCGCGCGTTCACGTCAGTTACTGGCGTGTCGGTTTGCGTGCGTGGGCTCAATGGGGGGCTACATCTAACGCGAAGCGGCCGTCTCTACGGAACAGGCCTCCGCGTGCGTCCCCCACCCAGCCTGCTGCGAGGCCTGCAGGCGCCGTCGGACAGCTTGTCCCCGTCCGGCGGCGCCGCCTATTTCTGAAGCCCGCGCTTCACCGATCCAAAAAACTCAACATCACATCCGCCCGGCTCTTTGCGCGCCGGGCCGCGTCGCGTTTGTGATCCGCAAGGCGAACGACATTCTGCGGCGGCTCGCCGGCTGGCGGCAGTTCTGCGCCCAGCGCTTCTGACGCTTCGATCAGCTGCCGGAGGTGGCGCCTAGCGGCGGCCGTTTGCACCTCTTGGCGCAGCTGATCCCTAGCCCAGCGGTTGACGACGGAGAGGTACTCACGTGCGAACATCGCAGGGCGAACGTCACAAACCGGTTCGCCGTTCCCGGCCATCCGCCGTTGCACACCTCGGACCCGCTCTTGAGACCAAATCTCGGCGTTCCGGCTGTTGAAGTTGACGCGGGGGCGAGTAGGTTCGCGCCAAAATAAGGAAACGCCTCATGGACGCTGCTACCGCGCGCCAGGAACTCCCTAAAACCGCTGACCAATTTGTCGATCAAGCCGCGAAGGGGCCATGGCCCGCCTTCCGCGCAAACGGCGCTATCGACGCTGCCGCAGAAACCTTCCTCCGGGGCCTCTATGAGGACGCCTCGGACGATGAGCTGGGCGATCTCTCGGTCGAGGATTTCGCCGCGCTCGCCCACGATTTCTGGATCTGGCGCGCCGAGCGCGAGTGCGATGAGCAATGCATCCGCATCCGCCACGGTGTTGGCGTCGGCGGCAAAGAACTCGATCGTGACATCCTCGAGATCGCCGGCCCTGACATGCCGTTCCTTGTGGACTCGGTCATGGGCGAATTGGCCGATCAGGGCATCCCGTCGCTCGCCATGTTCCACCCACTGGCGCCTTCGGCAAAAGGGAAGGGGCGCGACTCGCTCATCCAGATTCACGTGCCGCGGCTCTCGGCGCTGAAAAGCAAAGAGCTGCTCGATGGCGTGCGCGCCTCGCTTGCCGACGTCCGCGACTCCGTGGGCGACTTTCAGGTCATGCGACAGCGCATGCTGGATTGCGCCGATGAGCTGGAGAAGGCGAAGTCGAACGCCGCGCCGAGCGATGTCGCTGAAGCGGTGGCGCTGCTGCGCTGGCTCGCGGCCGACAAGTTCACCTTCCTCGGCGCACGCGACTACCAATATGTCCGCGACGCCAAAGGCGCGTTCACGCCGCACGAGCCGGACATTATCGAAGACACCTGCCTCGGCGTGCTGCGCGACATGGACCGCTACGTTTTGCGCACGTCTGCGGAACCAATGGTGCTGACGCCAGAGCTGAAGCGCCTCGTCGCCGAACCGACGCCGCTCATCGTCGCCAAGTCGACCTTGCGCGCGCGCGTTCACCGCCGCGCCACCGCCGATTATATCGGCGTGAAGCGCTACAATGATCAGGGCGAAGCGATCGGCGAAATCCGTTTCGTAGGCCTTTTCACCAGCGAAAGCTTCACCGAGCCGACGCGCAACATTCCGGTGCTGCGCAAGAAGGCCGAGTGGGTGATGCACCAGGCCGGCTTTGCGCCCGGCGGTCACAACGCCAAGACGCTGCGCAAGATCATCGAATATTATCCGCGCGAAGAACTCTGGCAGATCTCACGCGACGAGCTGCTCGAGACTGCCCGCGGCGTGCTCCACTTGCTGGACCGCCCACGCGCCCGCGTGTTCCTGCGCCGCGACCGCTTCAACCGCTTCGTCACCGCGCTCGTCTACGTACCGAAGGATCGCTACGACACCGACGTCCGTGAAGCCGCCGGCAAGTTGATCGCGCGCTATTATGGCGGCCAGGTCGAGAGCTTCCAGCCGCAGCTCGGCGAAGGCCAGCTGGCGCGCGTGTTGTTCGTGATCGGCGAGATCGATAAGACCCGTCCCGATCCGGATCTGCGCGTTCTCGACCTCGATATCGCCGCGCTGACCCGCACCTGGGAAGACGATTACGGCCAAGCGCTCATGCGTTCAGAGCGCTTCGACACTGGCGCGCGCGAGGAGGCCGTCAATCGTTTCAATGGCGCCTTCACTGCGGCTTATCGCGAGCGCTACGCCGTCGATGAAGCGCTGATCGACACTGCCGAGATCATGAGCGCGCGCGACGACGAGCCCGTCCGCGCGCGCGTTTATCGCCGCCCCGGCGACGTCGAAAACATCATGCGCTGCAAGTTCTATGCGCGCGGCGATGTTCTGGCGCTCTCAGCCACGGTGCCGATCCTTGAGAACATGGGATTGTTCGTCGATTCCGAAGTGAACTTCGAATTGCATCTCAACGCCGATCCATTCCACGCCGCCCAACGCATCCACGTTCACGACATCGAGTGTCGCTCCGCCGACGGCAAGCCGATCGATCTTGAGCGCGCCGGCGCGCTGTTCGAGCAAGCGTTCCAGGCGGTGTGGACCGGCAAGGCCGAGAGCGATGGCTTCAACAAGCTGATCCTGGCGCTGCCATGCTCGTGGCGCGAAGCCGCGCTCATTCGCGCACTCGCCCGCTATCGTCAGCAAACCGGCCTCGATCCGACGCAAGCGATGCAAGAGCAGGCGCTCGCCAACAACACGCGCATCGCCGCTTTGATCCTGGCGTTCTTCAAGGCGCGCTTCGATCCGCATCTGCCGGAGAGCCGAGAAACCCGCGAAGTGCGCTCGACCAAGCTCGAATTCATGATCGAAGCCAAGCTGACCGAAGTGGTCAGTCTCGAAGAAGACCGCGCGCTTCGCCGGATTGCGCAGCTGGTGAAGGCGATCCTGCGGACCAACTATTATCAGATCGGCCCGGATCAACAGCCGAAGTCCTACATGTCGTTCAAGATCGACTCGCACGCCGTGGCCGATCTGCCGGCGCCGAAACCGTATCGGGAAATCTGGGTCGCTAGCCCGCAAGTCGAAGGCGTGCACTTGCGCTTCGGCGCCGTTGCGCGCGGCGGTTTGCGCTGGTCGGACCGTCGCGAAGACTTCCGCACCGAAGTTCTCGATCTCGTCAAAGCGCAGCAAGTGAAAAACGCCATCATCGTGCCGGTCGGCGCGAAGGGCGGCTTCTTCCCGAAGCGGCTGCCGCCCCGCGGCGCGCCGAACTTCCAGGAAGCGGGCGTCGAAGCCTACAAAACCTTCCTGCGCGGCCTTCTCGACATCACCGACAACATCAAGAGCGATGAAATCGTGCCGCCGCTCGACGTTGAGCGCTGGGACGACGCCGATCCGTATCTCGTCGTCGCCGCAGATAAAGGCACGGCGACCTTCTCCGATATCGCCAACGGCATCAGCGCCGACTACGGCCACTGGCTGGGCGACGCATTCGCCTCAGGCGGCTCAGTCGGCTACGACCACAAAGCCATGGGCATCACCGCCAAGGGCGCGTGGGAAGCGGTGAAGCGTCACTTCCGCGAAATCGGCAAGGACATCCAGACCGAAGAATTCACCGTCATCGGCGTCGGCGACATGTCGGGCGACGTGTTCGGCAACGGCATGCTGCTCTCGCGCAAGATCCGATTGCTTGCCGCGTTCGATCACCGCGACATCTTCATCGATCCCAATCCGGCCGATTGCGAAAAAAGCTGGATTGAGCGCAAGCGCCTGTTCGATACCCCGCGCACCAGCTGGCAGGACTACGACAAGAAGCTCATCTCGAAGGGCGGCGGCGTCTTCTCGCGCAGCGCCAAGTCGATCGAGATCTCCCCGCAGATTGCCGCCATTACTGGCATCGACAAATCATCGGTCACGCCGATCGAACTGATGTCGGCGCTGCTGAAGAGCGAATGCGAACTGATGTGGTTCGGCGGCATCGGCAACTACATCAAGGCCCGCGCCGAGAGCCACGGCGAAGTCGGCGACAAAGCCAATGACGGCATCCGCGTCGACGGCGAAGATGTAAGAGCTCTGGTGGTGGGCGAGGGCGCAAACCTCGGCGTCACCCAGAAGGGCCGCATCGCGTTCGCGCGCAATGGCGGGCGCATCAACACCGACGCGATCGATAACTCCGCCGGTGTCGATACCTCCGACCACGAGGTCAACATCAAGATCCTCCTCGGTGACGTGATCCGGGCTCGCGCCCTGGCGGCGGACAAGCGCGACAAATTGCTTGAGTCGATGACCGACGAGGTCGGCGCGCTGGTGCTGATGAACAATTACGATCAGACCGGCGCGATCTCGATCGCGCAGGCCAGCGCCGTCAACGATCTCGACAGCCACGAGCGCTTCATCCAGCGCCTCGAGGGTGAGGGTAAGCTCTCGCGCCGTGTTGAAGGCTTGCCGCTCACCGGTGAGTTCGCCGCGTTGCGCACGGCAAAGCTTGGCCTCACCCGGCCCGAACTGGCGAAGCTCGTCGCGTACTCGAAGATCAACCTCTTCGACGCGATCGTGGACTCGTCCGCGCCGGACGATCCCGCGTTCGCCGCGCCGCTCAAGGAATACTTCCCGAAAGAGCTCTGGAAGTTCGAAGATCAAATGGCCCGCCACCGTCTGCGCCGCGAAATTATCGCGACGCAATTGGCGGACGATCTCGTCAACCGTTGCGGCCCGTCCTTTGTGGATCGCATCAAGGAAATCTCGCGCGCGCGCACCGTCACGGTGGCGCTGGCGTTCGAATCCGCGCGCCGCATCTTTGAACTGGAAGATCTGGTCGATCGTATCAACGCGCTCGACAACAAGGTCTCAGCTGCGGCGCAAACCGCGTTGCACCAACGCGTCGGCGGCGCTCTTCGCCGCGCCGTGACCTACCTCGCGCGCAACGCCGGCTTCGAAAGCGAAACCCCGCCAACGATCCTCGACGTTGTGGGTCGCTATTTCGAACCCGTCCGCGCGCAGCGCGCGACTATCGATAAGGATCTGAGCGCCATCGAGCGCGAACGCGTCGATCTACGTCGCGCTTCGCTGGTCGAACTCGGCGCACCGGAGGAGTTGGCGAATGAAGCCGCTCTGCTTTCGCCGCTGACGCTTTCGCTCGACGTCGCCGACTTGGCTCGCGACACGGCTTGGCCAATTCACCCGGCCTCGACGCTCCATTGCGTCATCGGCGCCGAGCTTGGCCTCGACGCGCTGCGTGACTCAGCCACGAACATGAAGCTTGAGCAGCACTGGGATCGCCTCGTGGTGCGCCGCGCCGCCGGTGATTTCGGTGAAGCGCAGCTGAAACTCGCGGAAGCCGCCGCACGCGCCATCAGCGCGCCACCGAAGGATGCCGACGATGCCTGGGTCACGGAAGAAGCCAAGAAGTGGCTCGCCTCGCTCGGCCAGCCGGTTCACCGCACGCGTTCGGCCTTCGCCGAACTCGACGGGCAGGGGCCGTGGACGTTTGCCAAGCTCATGCTGATCGCGGCCGAGTTCAACGGCTTGGTCGCCGCCGTCCGCTAAAGCGCTGCAATCATCGCGCGCAGCAGATCGTGCTCACGCGCGGTCGCTGCCGGATTGTAGCGCACGCGTGGATCTTCGGCGTCCTGGTCCTCGAACGCGTGCGTCGCGTTCTCGAACACAAAAATCTCCATCGGCGCGCCGCGTGCGCGCTGGCGCTCCAGCGCCGCGCGTGACGAGCCGACGATGTAGTCGCGCTCAGCGATGATCGCGGTGCTGCGTGGCGCAATGCGCCATTCGCGACGGCCCGTCAGCGTGCCAACGCCCGCGTACGGATAGACGATCATCGTCGCCGCCAAGCCGCGCAGCGGTTCTTCAGCAAGATCTTCCAAGCCCGTCGCGCGCTGCATTTCTTCACCGCTGCGCAGCGCCAGCGCGTCCATGATCGTCCAACCGCCATGGCTCCAGCCGATGACGCTGATGCGATCCGGGTCGGCCCAAGGTTGCCGCTGCGCCCAAGCGAGCGTCGCGTAGAGATCGCCGGCGCGTTCGCGGCCCTGCAGCCGCGCGCCGGTGCAAACCGTTGCAAACGCCGCGATGCGGCTGATCCGGCGCGGTGCAAATGAATCGACCACGATCGCCGTTGCGCCCGCGCTCGCCGCCGCGTCGGCCATATCGTTGATGAAGGGCCGGTTGCCGCCGCAGCCATGCAGCATGATCACCACCGGCCCACGGCCATGCAGGTTCTCCGGCTGACGTATGGTGTAGTGCGGCTCCAGCCGCGCAATCCGCTGCTCAAGAGTTTCCGCGAACGCCTGAACCTGCATGAGCAATCCCAACAAGAGAGCGACGCCCGCCAAGATGGGGGCGAGGCGGATCGTCGTGCAAGGCTGGCGCTGCGCGCGGCGTTGCGCCAGATTGTTCGCGGAGCCGAACCACATGATCATTGCACGCACCATACTCGCATTCGCCGCTTTCGGACTAGTCGCTTGCAGCCGCGCCCCTGAGCCGCCCGCGCCGGACGTCGCCGCCGAACGCAGCGCCGCGGTGACCGCAGCGGTTCAAGCCCAGCAAACCCGCTTCGCCGCCGCGCCCGACCCGGCAGCGGCCGACACCACGACGGCGTACCAATTCTCGTTCCCCGGCCTCTGGACCGAGCGCGTGCCGATGACGGCGTTCGAAGGCGAGGTCGTCTTGGTTGTGAACACGGCGTCGCGTTGCGGGTTCACGCCGCAATATGAGGGCCTGCAGGCGATCTACGACGAGTATCACGGACAGGGCTTCGAAATCGTCGGCGTGCCGGCCAACAACTTCAATGGCCAGGAGCCAGGTTCAGCGCAAGAGATCCAAGAATTCTGCACGCTCAATTACGGCGTGACGTTTCCGATGACCGCGAAGACCGAAGTGATCGGCGACGCGCGCCATCCCTTCTACGCGTGGGCCGAGCAGCAGATCGGCGAGAGCGCCGTGCCGCAGTGGAACTTCCACAAAATCCTGATCGGCCGCGACGGCCGTATCATCGCCGCCTTCGGCACGCGCACCGAGCCAACGTCGGAAGAAGTGCGCAACGCGATCACGACGGCGCTCGCTGTGCAAAGCACGCCAGCGCCGGCTGCGTCCTCGCTACGCTAACATGCGTGCGTGGCGTCGCCCTTCGACAGCTCAGGGTGACGCCAATTCTGGCGCGGACGCCAAGTCCGCGTCAGCCTGAGCCTGTCGAAGGCTAGAGCGGCTCCAGCCTAGTGCCTGAAGTGGCGCATGCCGGTGAACGCCATTGCGATCCCGGCTTCGTCGGCGGCCTTGATCACGTCTTCATCGCGGATTGAGCCGCCCGGCTGAATGACGCACGTCGCGCCCGCTTCGACCGCTTGCAGCAAGCCGTCGGGGAAGGGGAAGAACGCGTCGGACGCGCACGCCGAACCCTTCGCCAACGACGCCGGCAACTTCGCCATCTCCGCCGCTTCGCCAGCGCGCAGCGCTGCGATCCGCGCCGAGTCGCGCCGGTTCATCTGGCCGGCGCCGATGCCGGCGGTTTGGCCGTTTTTCGCGAAGATGATCGCGTTGGACTTCACGTGTTTGCAGACCGTGAAGGCAAACAGCATGTCGCGGAATTCCGCGTCGGTCGGCTTCTTGCGCGTGACAATCTTCAAATCTTCCCGCTTCACGCGGCCGATATCGCGGTTCTGAACCAGGAAACCACCGGCAATCGTCTTGAACGACAAGCCAGGCGCCGCCGGATCAGGCAAGCCACCCGTCACCAACAGGCGCAAATTCTTCTTCTTCGCAAACACAGCCACCGCATCGTCATCGGCTTCCGGCGCGATCACGACCTCAGTGAAGATTTCCGCAATCGCTTCGGCGGCGGCTTTATCCAAGCGCTGGTTCAGCGCGACGATGCCGCCGAACGCCGACACCGGATCGCACTCAAGCGCGCGCTTGTAAGCTTCAACCAACGACCCGCCCAACGCCACGCCGCACGGATTGGCGTGCTTGATGATCGCCACAGCTGGCCCATCCTTCGGATCGAACTCAGCCACCAATTCGAACGCCGCGTCGGTGTCGTTCAGATTGTTGTAGCTCAGCTCTTTGCCTTGTAGCTGCGTCGCCGTGGCGACGCCGAAGCGCTTTTCACCAGTGACATAAAACGCCGCGTTCTGGTGCGGGTTTTCGCCGTAGCGCAGCGATTGCTTCAGCTTGCCGCCAAGCGCGCGATAGGCTGGCGCTTTGTCTTCGAGTTGCTCCGCATACCAAGCCGAGATCGCCGCATCGTACGCGCCCGTGCGCGCGAACGCCTTGGCCGAGAGCGTCTTGCGCAGCGCCAACGTCGTGCCGCCGTGCGTCTTCGCTTCTTCCAGGATCGCGGCCATGTCTTCCGCGTCTGTGGCGACGGCGATCCAGCCATAATTCTTCGCCGCCGCGCGGATCATCGCCGGGCCGCCAATATCAATGTTCTCGATGCACGTTTCGAAATCCGCGCCGCGCGCGACCGTCGCTTCGAACGGATAGAGGTTCACGTAGAGCACGTCGAAGCCTTCGATGCCGTGCTCCTTCATCGCCGCCGCGTGCTCTTTGTTGTCGCGCAGCGCCAGCAAGCCGCCGTGCACCTTCGGGTGCAGCGTCTTCACCCGGCCATCCATCATCTCGGGAAAGTTGGTGACGCTCGAGACGTCCTCAACCGCCATCCCCGCATCCGCGATCGCCTTGTGCGTGCCGCCTGTGGAAACGAGTTTCGCGCCGAGCGCGGAGAGCGCTTTGGCGTGGTCGATGAGACCCGCCTTGTCCGAAACCGAAATGAGCGCGCGCTTGATGGGGAGAATGTCTGTCATGCGCGGTTCTTAGAGGATTCGTGACAGCCTGCGGAGGTGACGATCTGTCCACAGGCAGCCGTTTTTTTGAACTCTGGCGCCCGCCTATGCTAGGGCCGTCTCATGCCAGCTGACAACGCACGCTCCTGGGACCGTGTTGCACGCAAGTACGCCAAGGACCCGATCGCCGACATGGCGGGCTACGAGCGCACGCTCGATCATGCCCGGCGTCTCCTGAAACCCACCGACGTTGCGATCGAAGTTGGCTGCGGGACCGGCACCACCGCACTGAAGGTCGCGCCCTCAGTTGCGCGCCTTGTGGCTACCGATATCTCGCAGGAAATGATCACCATCGCCCGCGAGAAAGCGGCAGTTGCGAATTGCTCCAATGTCGAATTCGCCGTCGCGACGCCGGATGCCGCGCCATACCTCGATGCGAGCTTCGACGCCGCGCTAGCGTTTAATGTGCTGCACCTGATCGAGGATCGCGCTGCTGCGTTGCGCGGCGTGCATCGCTTGCTGAAGCCGGGCGGCCTGTTCATGTCGAAGACCCCGGCGCTGAAGGAGATGGGTTTCCCTATCCGGATTTTCGTGCCGGTGATGCAGGCCATTGGGCAGGCGCCCTATGTCGGCTTTCTTTCTGGCGACGAGCTTGAGCGCGAGATTGCGGGCGCCGGCTTCGAGATCGTGGAGCGCGTGCGCCACGGCTCGACCAAGAAAGATGTGCGTACGTTCTTTGTGGCGCGGAAAGTTTAGTTTCGCGCCAGCGCCCAGCGGATGCGGTTCGGTGGCGCCAGGCCGTGGCCCATGGGGTCGGCTTCGCCGGAAAGCGTGATTTGGTGGCTTTCGCGTGGGGTTTCGCCACCCCAGTAGATCGATGGCTCGATGGCGATGTTGGGCGCGTCGGTGCGCAGGCGCCAACGCTGGCCGCCGGGTGTTTCTAGAAGCGCGGTTTGATGCTCCGAAATGCGCACGCGCACGCTCGGATGCAGGTGGAAGCGCACGACGTAGGGGATGTCTTTCTTCGGGTTCGGCGACTTCAGTTTCATTGGGCGGATGAGTTCGTCGATGCCGCGCAGGTTTTTGCCTTCGTGATCGACGAAAATGTAGCGCCGGTGCCAGAGGCCGTACTTCTCTTTGTAGCCGTCGTGCCGGCCTTGAACGGTGATGCCGCTCTCATCCGAAGAGCGCCGCACTTCGTCCAGTTGCGGGCCGCTCAAGCGCGAACCGCCACGCCGTTCATCGAGACTTGCCGAAAGCGCATCCGCCAACACCAACGTCGAGTGTGCGTTCGTTGCGCGCGCGGCCATACGGGCGGCGGGCGAAAGCTCGCGCGTCGCCCCGATGCTGACGATCAGCCGTTCCGTCTCGCTCGACAATTCAAACGCCAGTGCGCTCGCGTGCGCGCGTTCCGCGTAATTGAGCGGCGGCGCGCCGCCGACATCCATCAGCGCGCGCAGCGGCCCAACGTCCAAACGCTGAAAGCCAGTGTGGTTGGCGAATTGAAACGGCCGCACATCGCCGCCGACGCGCGCCAGCACCGCATCGATGGTCGCCGCCGAGCTCTCCGAGCCGCCTTGGAAGCAGCCAAGCCCGCCATCGCCCAAGCGCAACATGCGCAGCATGTTGGCGAGCTTTGGCAGCGTGTCGTTGATGATCTGCGGCGGCTCCGCCAGCGCATCGCGCGCCGCCACCAGATCGCACAACGCTTCCGCCAACGCTTCTGGCGAGCGCGAAAGATGGCCGCCGTCAGGGTAGAATTGCTTGGCGCACGCTTCGATCAGCATTTCCTCGCCTTGCTCGGCGAAGCGCTCTCCTTCCGGGAAATCAGCCGCGCCGGCGAGCACGAGTGCGGCGCCAGCTTTGATCGAACCAAGATGGCGTTCGCTCAATTCGCTCTGCGCCATCAGCAGCAAGCGCGCTTGCCGCGCTGCAGACCGCAACAACGAAGCGCGCTGCTCCGGCGCGCCCATCTCAAACGCAGGCCGGCCCCAGCAGAGCCAAGCAAACAAGCGCTCCGCCGTGATTTCCGGATCCCAGGCGAGATCGTCCCACTCGCCGTGCTCCTTCACCCACGCATCGATCAGCTGCGCGATGAAGCCATGCGCCGATGGCCCGACAGCCGCGAGATCAACCAGCCAAGAAAACGAGTGAAGCCGCGCCGTAAAGTGCCGCGACGGATGCGACGGCAACCACGGAAACAGATGATCGCCCTGCAGGCGCTCCGCGCCAATGCGCCAAACACCGCGCCCGACTTCGCGGCCGCGCTCAGTATCGCCAACGCGCGGGTCATTACCCCAATGGCCGATGCGATCCGGCGCCGCGTCGCCCAAGCGCATGCGGTGGAATGGATTCGCGCGCCAGTGGTCGTTCGCCGCGACCGGCCTCGCTTGCCGGTTGGTGGGGGAGACCGGCGCGCTCATCGATCCTACGCGGCGGCTCTTAGGCGTTTGATGTTGTCCGCGTATGCGGTGGGATCGCCGCCATAGACGGCTGTCCCGGCGACAAGCGCCGTTGCGCCCGCCGCGATCACGCTCGGCGCCGTCTTCGCGTTCACGCCGCCATCGACCTCCAAGATGATGTCGCGGCCAGAGGCGTCGATCTTCTTCCGCAGCTTTTCGATCTTGGGCAGCGCCGTCTCGATGAAGCTCTGCCCGCCGAAGCCTGGGTTGACGCTCATCACCAGAACCAGATCGATCAGGTCGATCACCGGGTCGATCGCTTCCGCCGGCGTGCCTGGGTTGAGCGAGACGCCAGCCTTCGCGCCCGTCGCTTTGATCGCCTGCAGCGTGCGGTGCAGGTGCGGGCCAGCTTCTGGGTGGACGGTGATGATGTCGGCGCCCGCATCGCGGAACGCTTGGATGTAGGGATCGACCGGCGCGATCATCAGGTGAACGTCGAACGGCAGCTTCGTGTACGGCCGGATCGATTTCACCACGACAGGCCCGAACGAGATGTTCGGCACGAAATGACCGTCCATCACATCGACGTGGATCATGTCGGCGCCGGCTTCCTCAGCCGCGCGCACTTCCTCGCCCAGCTTGGAAAAATCCGCCGCGAGTATCGAAGGTGAAATGAGCGTCCGCACCATGATTTGTCGTACCCCGCGCGGGGGAGGCGGCGCAAGACGAGGCTGCGGCAGTTGGGCGGTGGGCCAATCGTGTCCCTGGTGCGGCGCAAGAACCGCGATGCAGGCAGACACTCCGCTGGCTCTCTCCGAGGCGAACGGGCCGCGCTCAGCAGGTGACGGGGGTTCCTTGAGGCTGTAGGAGTTAAGAGGCAGCGGTGCCGGCCATGGCGGACCTTTTTATTTCCTACAAGGCGGAGCGTCGCGCCGCGGCTGAGCATCTGGCGGAGGTGCTGGCTGATTGCGGTTACTCTGTCTGGTGGGACTACAGCCTCGTCGCGGGCAAGGATTTCGCCGCTCAGATCGAGACGCAGCTACGCGCAGCAAAGGCTGTGGTGGTGCTCTGGTGTTCGCAATCGGTGAATTCGGAGTGGGTGCGCGAAGAGGCGACACTGGCGAAACGCCTAGGCAAGAGCGTGCCGATCCTAATTGAGGCGGTGGACCCGCCGCTTGGATTCTCACTGCAACAGTATATCGATCTCTCGGCTTGGGACGGCTCGCCGATCAGCACACAGTTGCAACCGTTGTTGCGCGAAATTGCGCGCTTGGCTGGGCCGCAGAGTCCGCAGCAACAGGCGCTTGAACGATCGGACCGCGCTTGGCGGCGCTTCGGCGCGCCATCGCTCAAGGAATTCGCATTGTCCGCGCCGGTCGATCCAAACGATGCGAGTCAAGCGAAGTACAGGCCGGGTGTGATGGGCGGCGGCGGCTCTATCGCGCAAGTGATCCGGCCCGGCCTCCCTTTGATGCGACGCTATTCGCGTTTGCTGACGCACAGTCAGAGCGTGGGCGACGGCCTAGTTGCGGCGATGCTTGAAACGATCATCGCCGATACAAGTGTCATCGAATGCGACGCCGATCTTCGCACTGCACTTTACATGATTCATTTCCGCGCCTGGTCGGAGATGAAAGGCGGTGTCAGCGAGAAGGGCATTCGGCGCGCGGCATTGCTTTTGGGGGCGCTGGAAGGCTTTAGTCCGTGGCAAACGGCGCGCATCATCGGCCGCAGCGTTCACGAAATTCCAGAACTGGTCGAGGCGGCTCTTACGGACGTAGATAAGACATCAGCACGTATCCTGATTATCGAAGACGAAGCGGTGATCGCCGTTGATCTCACTGACCTGGCGACAGCGGCCGGCCACGTCATCGTTGGAATCGCGACGACCGCCAGCGCAGCAGTCGAGGCGGCGCGACGATCCCAACCCGATCTTGTGCTCGCCGATATCCAATTGGCGGACGGATCGAGCGGCATTGATGCTGTGAACGAGATTCTAAGCGAGATCAGCGTTCCGGTGGTGTTTATCACCGCCTTTCCGGATCGCTTGCTGACCAGCGAACGGTCGGAGCCGACTTATCTGATAACGAAGCCGTACTCTCCGGACATGATCCGCTTCGTGATCGCGCACGTCACGATGGAGTCGAAAGGTTAGTTCGGCTGGATGCTCCAATCGCTCTGCCAGCCGGGGCAGTACTGCGTCGCCATCTGCGCCCACATCTGGTCCGGGGATTGGCCTTGTTCCTGCGCGCGCGCCGCGGTGGCGTTGTCCAGGAAGGCCTGCTCGCTGCGCACGACGCGGAAGGGCGCGCCTGGCGCAGCCTGATGCAGGATCAGGTATCCGCAACTGCGGTCCGTCGTCTCGTAGCGGCCGACGAAGTCGAACGCGACGTAAACGCCTGGCGCCGGCGCGTTGGGCGGATTGTCATAGATCGTTGTTCGCATCACGCGGCGCGCGATGACCGCACCGTTATCGCGCCTGCTATGCTGCTCGTGTTCGATGAATTGATCGTGGGAGACGACCGCCTGCGTCGACGGCGCGTACATCGCGTAGGCCGCATCGTATTGCTGCGCGTTGAGCGCGACCCAATGGGCGTCACGCACTTCGCCGGCGGCGGCGGTCCACGCGGCTTCGTCCGTCTGCGCCGCAGCTGTGGTGGCGAAGAAGACGCTGAACAGCGCGGCAAGCATCACGGGTAAACGCATGGCGCTTACGATAGCACCAAACGCGCGGCGTAGAAGCCGTCGAGCCCACCGATCTCAGGCCAGAGGCCGGGATGCGTGCGCATGTCGCCGTCAGCGGTGATGAACTCCGCCGGAATTTCGTTCGTCAGCCGCTCGCGCCGCCAGTCCTTGCGCAGCGCGTCGGCAACGACGCCAGGCCCTTCCTCCGGCTCGAGCGAACACACCGCATACACAAGCGGCGCGCCTGGCTTCAGCAGTTTCGCCGCCGCCTCAATCAACTGCGCTTGCAAATCCGACAGCGCCTTCACATCCGTCGGCCGCCGCAACCACGCGACATCCGGATGACGGCGCAACGTGCCGGTCGACGCACACGGCGCGTCGAGCAGCACCGCATCGAACGGCTCAGCTTTGAACGCCAGCGCATCGGCGCAGACGACTTCCGCCTCAAGTTTCGTGCGCAGCAAATTCTCGCGCAGCCGCTTCAACCGCGCCTCGGATTTGTCGACCGCCGTCACCAGCGCGCCTGCTGCTGCGAGTTGCAGCGTCTTACCGCCCGGCGCGGCGCAAAGATCGAGCACACGCTTGCCGCGCACATCGCCCAAGAGCTTCGCCGGCAGCGCCGCCGCCGCATCCTGCACCCACCACGCGCCATCGCCGAAGCCCGGCAAGCTATCGACCGGCGCGTGTTCGCCGAGCCTCACGCTGCCTGTCGGCGTCACCGTCCCGAACAGCCGCTCCGCCCAAACTTGCGCGTCTTGCTTCACCGAAAGATCGAGCGGCGGCTCATTCAGCAGCGCATCCGCAATCTGCGGCGCAGCTTCGCCATAGCTCGCGCGCCACCGTGTGTAGAGCCAATGCGGCAAATCCGAACCCGGCGGCAGCTCATCGAGAATGGCTTGGCCTTTGCTCGCCACCTTGCGCAGCACCGCGTTCATCAGCTTCGCGAACCCGCGCGCCTCACGCATCTGGTTCGCTGTCTCAACCGTTTCGCCCACAGCCGCATGCGCCGGCGTGCCCAGCACCAGCAATTGCGCCGCGCCGAGATGCAGCAGCGCGCGTGCATGGTGCGCACTATCGGGCAGGGGGCGGTCGAGGAAACGCGAGAGCACCGCGTCAATGCCGCCGAGGCGCCGCAGACCCGCCGTCACCAGCGCGCGCGCAAAGGCGCGGTCGCGGCCCTCAAGCGCTTTGAAGCTTGGCGTCTCACCTAGCGCGTCTTCCAGCGCACGGCCGCGCTCCATCACGGCGACAAGCAAATCGGTGGCGGCGCGGCGGGCGGTCAAGGTGTGGTGGATGTATCGGACGTGTACTCGACGTCAACGCGCGCGCGCCGGAAGCTGGCGAGCCGGATTGTCGCGCCGCCGGCCGAAAGCGGCGTTGAGATGCGCACGGGCGGCGCAAACGTCGTGTCCGGCATCAGCGCAAACCAGATCTGGCCTTCGGGGATGCGCCGCCGGCCCGCATCGCGCTGATTGAAGCCGCTCACCGCGACGTAGGCGAGGTCGCACTTCAAAACTTCGCCCTCATAGCCGCCGCCTTCGAAATCATCGATGTCGCCGCCGCTCAGCTGCAGCAGATAGTGAAAGCGCCCGTCGAACGTCGGGTACGTCCCCTCGCACCGCCGCGAGCGGCCGACATCGATCGACATAGCGACGACATTCGACAGCGGATCGCGCGACAACCGGCGTTGTTCTTCTGTCGCCGCCGGATCGCCCCAAGTGCGATAGTTCGGTTCGATCTGAGAGACGATGACGCCGTTCGCATCGGCGGTCATGGCTATGACGCGGCGCTTGCGGCTGTAGTGGTGATCGAGATTGTAACGCTGCCAGCGCACGAAGCCGTTGCTGATGAGTCCCGACGAACTCGCCTGAATGTTCGTGCGCTCGAACAGGTTCAGAATGCCGCGCGAGTTCAGCGACGCGGAAATCTCGTAGCTGTCAGCCGAAACGTCAGCATCGACCTCGACGCCGCCCACCGGCACGAACCCCAAGCCCAGCCCGTCATAAGTCAGCGCAAAGCGATCCGCCGACGCGGGCGTCGCGAACAACAACAAAGCGGCAAAGGCAAACAACGCGCGCATGAGCGCGGCGGAGTGTAGGGGGCCTCAGGCGCGCAGCAAGTCCTGAATACCGCGCACGCTGCCGCTATCTGGGAATGTGTCGCGTTCCAATGCCGCGTTCGGCACACGCAAATGATCCGCCAACACGCCCTTGAACACGCCGCGCAGATCCGTCGTCGGCCGCAGGTCGCGGCCCTCATAAAGCGCCGCGCGCTGCAACCCCGGCCAATCCGCGAGCACCCGCCCGCCGCGCACCGCGCCGCCAGCAAGGAACGCGGCCATGCCGGTGCCGTGATCGGTGCCGTTCGCGCCGTTCGGCGCAACCGTGCGGCCAAACTCCGTCGCGATGATAACTACCGTGTTGCGCCAAGCCGGTCCCATCTCAACCTTGAACGCCTCAAGCCCGTCATCGAGCGAGGAAAGCCCGCGCGCCAGCGGGCCTTGTTCGATGCCCTGATTGGCATGCGTATCCCAGCCGCCCATTTCCATGACCGCCGCGATCGGCCCGGCATCGTCCTTCAAAAACCGCGCCGCGATCTGCGCCATCGGCGTGATGGAGCGCGGCCCGGCGCGCATCTCTTCCGCGCCTGCTTGCATTGCGACGCCATTAGCGCTGATCGCCGTGCTCAGCGCATGCGCCAGCGCCGGATCGCGCGCTTCGTAAAGCGAAAGCAGCCGCGCCATCGTGTCGTTATCGACATCGGGAAGCGCAGAAGGAGACCACGTCGCGACATTCGTTGGCCCGCGCAAAATCAGCGGCGCTTGCGGCGAAAGCGCCATGCCCATTTCCGGCCGCGCATTCGGCAACGCGCCCAGCGCCTTGTTGAGCCAGCCTTCGGTGCGCGCAAACGGCGCCGCCGCGCCGCTTTCCAGCACGTTCTGCGCGTCGAAGTGCGAACGCTCGCGATACGCCGTTGCGCACGCATGGATCGGCAGCAACTCGCCGGCGCGATAAAGCGCCTGCATTCTCGGCAAGTTGGCGTTGAGCGCGAACGTGTCATCGAGCGCCAGCGTGTTGTTCCGCTGCAGCGCCAAACGCCCGCGCGCGCTGGCGTAAGCGGGATCGCCTACGGGCGCGAGCGCCGAAAGCCCGTCCATGCCGCCGCGCAAGATGATCACGAGCAGCCGTTTGTCGGTCGCTTGCGCTTGGCCGAAGGCGAAGACAGGGAAGGAGAGTGCAGCGGCGCCGGTCGCGCCCACGAGGAGATGGCGGCGGTTGAACATGTTCATCTCCGTTGCATCTCAGGCGCGCCGTAGATCAGCGCCAAACCCTGCGCCGGCGATTCCGCGCGCGAGACAGCCGTGCGCGTCTCATCGCTCACCAGCGGCCCAAGGCACGCTTCGCCCACCGTCATCGGATCAAGGTCCGCGCGCGCGATGCGCCCAGCATAAGCCTGCGCAAACTCAAGCCGCTTCCACACCAGATCCGCCGTGAGCCAAGCGTCAGAAATGTCCGCCCAACCATCCGGCCCCGGCGCAGCATACGGCCGCTGACCCATCGAAGTCAGCGCCGCGATGCCAGCACCCGGCGGCAGCGTTCGCAAATTCGCGGAGCGCAGCAGCGCGATCGCGTATTCTTCAGGACGCTTGAACTTCGCAAACGGCGTTGCCCACGCTTCCGGGCTATCAACCACCGCATCCATCGTCCGCCGCAAATCGCCTTCGCTGTCAGCAAACGCGCGCTCGACGCGCGCAACCGCAGCAGCGGGCGGATCGTCAGCGATGTAGTGCCGGCAAAGCTTCGTCGCGACGAAGCGCGCCGTCGAAGGATGCCGCGCCAGATCGCCAAGCGCCGCTTCGCCTTGCGCCACGCCTGTTTGCGCGTAGGTGCGATTCAGCAGCGTCTTCGGCCCTGGCTCATGCGCGTCCGCATCGAACTCGAACAGCTGCATCCCATTGCGCTCAGCCACCTGATCGCTGACCAGATCGCGCAGCCGCGGCCGCTCATAAGTCCAGCCAGTGATGATAGCCGCGAGCGTTTGCACATCGCGCTGCGTGTAGCCGCCGTTCACACCGAGCGTGTGCAGCTCCAAAACTTCGCGCGCCAGATTTTCGTTGAGACCCGTTGGCCGCCCGCCGCCCGGCAAACGCCGCCCACGGTTCGGGTTTTGCGCAATCTGACTGTTCGGCCCAATCGAGAGCCAATTGTCGAGATAGACGATCATGCCCGGATGCTTCGTCGAAGCGAGCAGCATGTCCGTGAAGCGCCCGCCGACGTGCGGACGTATGGCGTCTTTCTCAAACGAAGGCGGCAGTGCAATCGCGCCGGGCTTCGCTGTCGATACAGTGAAGTGGTTGCTCCAGAAATGCACCAAGCGCTCGTGCACCGGCGTGTCGCTGACAATCGCCGCCTCAAGCCGCGCGCCAACAGCACGCGTCACCCGCTGGCGGAAGTTCTGGACGAAATCTTCTTCAATCGAGAGCCGCTGCAGCTCTTCCTGGGAGACGCCTTGGCGCTCAGCGCGCTCTTCCATGCGTTGCGCGTTTGGTCCGCGCAGCCGCCGCTGCGCCAGCCAGCGTCCGAACGCTAAGAGATCATCTTCCGCCGGCGGCAGCGCCGCGATCGGCGCGGGCAGGGCGCGTTGCGGCCCCAGCTGGCTCTTCACCCAGCCGCGCGGATCGCCCGCAATGGTGCGCAGCTCGCCTGGACGCGGACCTAAGCCGAAGCGGTGTGCGGCGATTGCCGCAAGCCTGAGATCGGTCATGTGACCTCCGATCCCACTCTAACGCGTCGCGCGCGTTTGTCCGTCGCAGCAAAAAGGGGAGCCGCGAGGCTCCCCTTTTCACGGTCGTCAATCCTGGCTGCGTTAAAGCGGACGGACGTTGATTTCCATGTTGTCGAGCGGCAGCTCGATCAGCGTGCCGACGCGGCCCGACACCACATCGTCAAAGCCCGCCGCGCGCGCTTCCGACATTTGCACTTGCGCCTCAACCTGGTTGTTCGCGCCCGTGAGCACGACCAGACCAGTGTTCGCGCCGCGCGCCTGTGTGGCGACTTCAGCCGCCGTCATGGTGGCTTGCTGGCGGATGTGGGAGAGCGCTTGGCTCTGCGCGCCTTGCAGCACGACGTCGGCGTTGGACGCGGCTTCCGCGCCGATCATGCGCCCGTCACCGCCGACAACTATAGAACGGCCACGATAATCAAAGCGATAGCCGACGCGGCCGGTGAACGCGTCTTCCTGCGTCGTGAACGCGGAAACCACGAGCCCGTCAGCTTCGAACACGATCACCGAGCGGCCCGGTTCCGGCGAGGGACCCCAAGCTTGCAGGCCGCGCGTCGCGCCATCCATGCCAGTGGCTTGGTTTAGGCCGTCGACCATGCGTTGCGTGTCGGCCGGGCCGTAGACCGGCAGCAGCACGTCTTCACGGCCGCGCGCGGTCGCGCCGTACATTTCGCCGAGATCCGACATTTGCTGCATGCCGGAACTGGTCAGCAGAACAGCTTGCAGGCGGCCCATCGGCACGCCGCGCTGGATCAGGGAGTCCGCCGCGCCTGAACCGGCGTCGACGATGAAGAGGCGCCCGCCCGCGACCACGGCGAGGCAAGGTTGCTGCGCGCCATTCTCGACGCCGCCGCAAACGACGGCGCGAAGCGCGGTTGAATCGAAGAGGTCTTCATTCGCGGTCGCTTGCTGCTCGGCATAAGCCGCGTAAGCGCGCGCGATCGCTTCTTGTCCTTCGGGTGTTTGTGAACCCAACACCCACCCGCCCCAGAACAGGCCTGACAGCGTCACGAAGACGACAGAGGATTTGCCGATGGCGTTCATGGTACCGACCCCGAATTTCCAAAAACGCGCCGTTCAGCGCGTTGACGTTTAACCCCACACCAGCGTTGCTACCCGGCGTTATGATTCGCGCAAAGTCGGTTAACACGAGGTTTCCACAGGTGTGCGCTGTACCTTGGCCGAAACGAAAAAGTGGGCCTAAATCAGCGCGTTCGTTAATGTTCTCGCTGCGGTTCGATTGCCCAAATGGTTAACGGCGCAAAGCGCGTTTTGGTGTTTGATTCGGGCGTCGGCGGGCTTTCCGTTTTCGACGCCATCGCCGCCTCGGGCCACGCCTTCGAACTGGACTACGCTGCGGACAACGCCTGGCTGCCGTATGGCCTGAAGACGGACGAGCAATTGCGCGCTCGCGTACCGGCGCTGCTCACCCGCCTGGTCGAGCAGTGGGCGCCCGACGCCGTCGTCGTCGCCTGCAACACCGCCTCGACCATCGCGCTCGAACCGGTTCGCGCCGATTTGAGCATCCCGGTCGTCGGCGTCGTGCCACCGATCAAGCCGGCCGCGGGGCTGACCCGAACTGGAATCATCGGCCTGCTCGCAACGCCCGCGACCGTGCAGCGCGCCTACACCAACGACCTGATCACCCAGTTCGCCGAGGGCAAACGCGTCATCCGCTTCGGTTCCGCCGCCCTGGTCGAGGCGGCCGAAGCCAAGCTTCGGGGGGAGGTTGCAAATCCATCTGCGATCACAGAAGCTATTGAGGGGCTTTTTGGGGCGCCCGGCGGCGCCGACATTGATGTCGTCGCGCTCGCCTGCACCCATTTCCCGCTGCTGGCCGCCGAACTCTCGGCGGCGGCGCCGCGACCCTGTGTGTGGTTGGATTCCGGCGAGGCCATCGCGCGGCGTCTCGCGCACGTGCTCATCGCGGAGGAGGGCGCGCCACGCGTGCGGCGTGCAGCCTTCACAAGCGGAGATAGCGCGCACGCACTCCTGCGTGCATTCGAGGCGCGCGGCTTCTCAGAATTTTCCGCGATCAGTGACGCGCCCAACTTTCAGGTTGCGCCGCTAACGCCTTAGCGCGCCGTGGTTTTTGGGAAACGCTGAGAGAATGAGCGCGGAGTTATTCCAGCACGCGCATTGCACCCGCTCTCCGCCCGCGCAACGATCATGACCAAGAACATAATCTCTGGCGGGGAAAATCTATGGCCGGCGTCTTTGGCGACACGCCCCTTGGGCTGAACTCCATCATTCTCAATCTCGCGGCGGTGCTCATACGCAAGCAGCTCAGAGTTCCACGTTATCAGCGCCCCTACACATGGACTGAGCGCGAAGTGCGCGAGCTCATTCAGGATCTTTGGCGCGCGCACAAACGCAGCGCGCCGTTCTACTTCATCGGCCAAATTGTTCTGGTGAAGAACCACGGCAAGCTCGAAGTCTCCGACGGCCAGCAGCGTCTCGCTACGCTCACCATGATGCTCGCTTACGCGCGCGACCGCATGCCGGGCCGCTCGAAGTCGTATCAAACATTGATCATGGACGGGAACACGCCGCGCTTGTTGCTGCGCGATGAAGATCAGAATTTCTATCTCGGCTTCGTGCAAGAGCCCGGCCACATGCGGGAACTGGCGCGCCACGCTGAAATCGGCATCGACTCCAAGGATCTGATCGCCAACGCGGCGCACACCATCGAGTCCGAACTCAGCAAGATCACGGAAGATCGCGATCTCGATGCGTTCATGTCCTACATCGCACGCTGCTGCACGCTGAACGTGGTCGATGCTGACGAGCGCGGCTGCGCGCAAACCGTGTTCAACACGCTGAACAAGCGCGGCTCGCCGCTCTCCGGCGCCGATATCATCAAGAGCGATCTCTTGGAGAACTCAGGCCTCTCCGACGCCGAAGCGAACGAAGCTGCGCGCACGTGGGAGCAGGCGGAAGACATGCTCGATCGCGATAACTTCGCGCGCCTGCTCAACATGATGCCGTTCCTGCTGACGGGCGAGGCGCTGTTGTCGCCCGGCGATCTTGCCTCGTTCCGCGCCTCGGTGGAGCGCTCCGGCGGCACGCGCGAATTTCTGTCCAAACAACTGCCGCGCTACGCCCATGCCTTGCGTGCGATTTTCGCCGGCTCCATCGATGTTGGCCCCGCCAGCGCCGAAGTGAACCGCCGCGTCGCGCTGATGAAGGAGGTGCAGGAGTGGGATTGGGCGCCGTGCGCGATCGCGTTCTTGGCGAGGCACGCTTCGGAGCCCGAGCGCGCGCGCCGCTTCTTCCAAGCGCTCGATCGCTTCACGTTCGCCTGCGAGCTTTCAGTGGTCGAGAACCGCGACCGCGAAGCGCGCTACGCCAACATCATCAAATACATCAGCGACGATAAAATCCTCTACGCCGGCGAGAACAAGCAGCGCGCCTTGCTGCTGACGGAAGCCGAACAGCAAAAGTTCTTCCACACGCTGAACCGCTCGCGCAAACGCGATCGCCAACGCCGGCTGCTGCTGATGCGTTTGGAAGCGGCGATGTCGGGCGGCAGCATCCTGCGCATGACCGACGACGTGACGGTCGAGCACGTTCTGCCGAAGAGTGGCAGCCCGTGGTGGAACGAGCGCTTTCCGGATTCCGCGCTGCGCAACGAACTCGCACACCTGCTCGGCAATCTGACGCTGATCACCTACGATCAAAACGCCGAGGCCGACGTGAAGCCCTATCCAGAGAAGCGCAAAGTCTATTTCGACAGAAACGCGCCGATCCATGCCCTGACCAAGGACATTGCGCCGATCTCGGAATGGACCCTGCAGGCCATTGAGGAGCGCCACGAGCGCCTGGTGCGAATTCTCAGCGAAGATTGGGGGCTGGTGCGGGGCGGTTAACGCCTCGCTAACCAAAGCGGCCCGATTTCTTAACCTCGCGTTTATCCCTGGGGCGAGGGCAAGGAAGTCATGTCGCTATTGTATGCGGTCGTTTTCGCGAGCCGCTGCCGTTCAAACCATCACCGCATCGCGGTCGATGCGCTGCGACACCTGCAAAGCCCCGACGCCGAGCGTTGGCGCAACCTGCTGCTCCACTTCCACGCCGAATACCTCGCCGGCGCCAAGGCGCCCGACACCGAGTTCAAGGACTTCAAGAACCACGTCCTGCACGTGCGCGAGAAGGAGTGGGGCGGGGCGATTGAGAGCTGCGAGGAATGGTATCGCCGCACGGTGCGCGCGATGGCGGCGAAGGATTGGAAGCAAGCGGCGTGGTGCGCCGGCGTGATGAGCCACTATTACGCCGATCCGATTCAGCCGTTCCACACGCACCAGACCGAAGAAGAGAACGTCATCCACCGCGCCGTCGAGTGGAGCTTCTCGAAATCCTACACGACCTTCCAGCGCATCCTCGAAAACGACCTCGGCGGCTATCCGAAGATGGACCCGCCCGGCGGCGAGAAGTGGCTCGCTGAAATGGTGCGCGCTGGCGCCAAGGCGTCGAACCAGCACTACGAAACCGTGATCGAGCACTACGACTTCGCCAAGGGCGTCAAAGATCCGCCAGCTGGCCTCGATCAAGAACTGAAAGACACCATCGCCAAACTAGTCGGCCACGCCGTCGTGGGCTTCGCGCGCATTCTTGATCGCGCCTTCGAAGAAGCCGCCGTGCGTCCGCCGCGCATGGGCGACAATCTGGATGCCTTCTTCCTGGCGCTCGAAATTCCGATCCAAGCCGTGCTGAAGACACTCGATGACGCCGCCTCGCGCCGCGAGGTCGAAGCGCAGTACGAAGAGTTCCGCCGCACCGGCAAAGTCCGCACCACGCTCGGCGACGACGACAAGGCCGTGCGCGAATTGCACGCCATGGAAGTGCTGAAGACGCCGCTCTCAAATCTCGACGCCAAGTGGCCGAAGGAAATCGGCGAGAAAGCCGGAGAGGGCGCTGCCCCGCGCGCCGCCAAAGGCAAAGCGCCGCCAATTCCGCGCGCCAAGCAGGTTCGCACCATCGAGCTTGCCACCAAGCCCGAGCCTGAACCCGTCGCGCTGCCTCAACCGACGAAGCAGCAAATGCCGCGCGAACTTCCCGAAGGCGCGCCGCTGGCCAAGCGCGAAAAGACGCTGCCGAAATTCTCGCTCAACGAAGGCGCGCCCGTGGTGCAGGCGCCGTCGATCGGCCCGAAGACCGCGAAGCGTCTCGAAGCTGTCGGCGTGAAAACCATCGCCGATCTGCTCGCCATGAACGCGGAAGAGGGCGAACAACAGATCGACGTGCGCCACATCTCGGCGAAGGTCATCCGCGATTGGCAGGCGCAAGCTCTGCTCGCCTGCACCGTACCCGGTATGAAGTCACGCGAAGCGCAAGCGCTCGTCGCGTGCGGCATCCAGGATGCGAACGATCTGGTGGAGAGCGATCCGGCGCAACTCTGCGAAGCGGTCGCGCAATGGGGTTTGTCGGATGAAGGTCAGCGCGCCTGGGGCACGGCGCCCGCGCCGACCGCCGATGATGTCGCCACCTGGATCGAGCGCGCCAAGCGCGCGCTGCAGGAAGCTAAGTCGACAGCCGCCGCTTAGATCTTCAGCATCGTCAGCACGATCGCCGCGATCAGCACCGGCGCGATGAACGCCGTCAGGCCAGACGCAACGATGCGCGCTGTCTTCAGCACGCGGTGACCTTTGATCGGCTTGTCGTCGCGTGGCGCCAAAGCGAACTTGCACATGAACGCAAACGCGCCGCCAACAGCCGCAACCGATGCGCCCGCAACAGCGCCCGCCATCAATGCCGCGATCGCGGAAGCAAACGCGATGAGGCCCAGAATACCGTGCCCCGAATTCATCACGTGCTTCACCAGCCGCTCTGCGCGGCCCGCATCGAATTGCTTGAACGCCACCGGCGCCAGCACGAACGAAAAGAGCGCGATCCAGCCGAGCGAAGCGCCAGCGAGCACGATTGCGGTTGCTTGTGCGATAGGTTCCATGATCGACGCCTAACATGAGTCGCCTGAGAGGCGTGCGACGTTACCAAAAACGCGTATCGTTGCGGCATCGCGCCGACTTTCGCGCCCCCAAACTTCGTGATTTTTGAACGCGCGTTAACGCTCGCACGTTGATGCTGTGAACGTTGCGATCGGGATTTCGTTGCGATGCCCGCTAAACGGCTCAAATGGGCTACCAAACTGGCCTATCTCGAACTGCTGCGGCGCGTTCCTGACGCTGCGGCTGTCAGCATCGATTATTTCCGCGTCTTCGGCCGCTTTCCCAATCTGGCGAACCCGCAGCTCTTCTCCGAGAAGATGCAGCACCTGAAGCTCAGCCACGACGCGCGCACGCCTGAGCTTGTCGACAAGGTGAGGGTGAAGGACTTCGTCGCCAACGCCATCGGCGAAGAGTGGCTGATCCCGACACTCTGGCACGGTGAACATCTCACCGAAGAGATCTTGCACGACATGCCGAAGCCCGCCGTGGTGAAGGCCAATCACTCAAGCGCGCAGGTGAAGTTCGTCACCGCAAACTCAAACCTGAGTTCCGTCGCCCGCGAAGCCAATGGCTGGCTCAATTACGATCACCACGTCGTTCACCGCGAGTGGGCCTACGGCAACTTGCGCCGCGAATTGCTGATCGAGCCCTTCATCGGCGAAGACCGCGCGCCGGACGATTACAAATTCTGGGTCTTCGATGGCGCCGTGCGCTTCATCCAAGTCGATCACGGCCGCTTCAACGGCCACACGCGGCAGTTTTATTCGCCGAGCTGGAAGCGCCTCGATCTCAAGATGAACTATCCGGACACGCCGGCGAACAGCCCGGCGCCAGCGCATCTTGAGCACATGCTCGAAGCCGCATCGAAGCTGGCCGAAGGCTTCCGCTTCGTCCGCGTCGATCTCTACGACACGCCACAAAAGCCGCTGTTCGGCGAAATGACGTTCTCACCTGAAGCTGGCCTCTGCCGCTTCGAACCCGCAGGCTTCGATCTCGAACTCGGCGAAAGCTGGTCGTACCCCGAAGAAACCAACGAAGCCCAACAGCTCCGTTCCTTCGCCGCCGCCTTCAAGCTGCGGGACGATTCTGAATGATCGGCCCGCTGCTCGTCTACCTGCTTTGCCTGGTGACGTGCGCAGTCTGCACATTGCTGCTCGCGCGCGCATGGCGGCGCACCGGCATGCGGCTTCTTTTCTGGTGCGCTCTCTGCTTCTTCTTCCTCACCATCAACAACGCGCTCGTCGTCATCGACGTGATCCCAACGCCGGAAACAGATCTGCTCGCGTTCCGCCACATGGCTGCGCTTGCCGCGGTCGCGGCGCTCATTCACGGCTTCATGTGGGAGATTAAGTGAGTGTACCCGCACTCTGACTTCTTCGCCGGCATGATCACGATGGGCTTCTTCGTGGCCTCAGCCTTCTTCTTCCGCTTTTGGGTGCGCACGTCAGAGAAGCTGTTCATCGCGTTCTCGGTGGCATTCCTGCTGCTCGCCATCAGCGCCGCTTTGGCCTCGTTGCTTTCCCTTCCGTATGAGGAGCGCTCCTGGCTCTATCTCATTCGGCTCGCGGCCTTCGTGCTGTTGATCGTCGCCATTCTGGGCAAGAATTTCCGCAAATAGGCGAGGGCGCTCGGCCAGCGCATGCCTATAGCTGCATCGCAGCATAGCTTCCCGGATGACGCCCGCCCCGGGGCCTGCTAGCGGTACGCCACAAGATCGAGGGAACGCCCGCATGACCTATGCAGCGATTACCGGCTGGGGCAAATGCATGCCGCCGGCCACGCTTACCAACGCAGACCTCTCCACCTTCCTGGACACGAACGACGAATGGATCGTCTCGCGCACCGGCATGAAGGAGCGCCGCGTCTCTCACGTCACCGCGAGCGAGATGGCGACCATCGCCGCCAAGCGCGCGCTCGCTTGCGCCGGCCTCGATGCGAAGGACGTTGATCTCATCGTCTATGGCAGCTGCAGCAATGACGAGCAGGTGCCGAACTCCGCCTCCGGCGTGCAAGCCGCGATCGGCGCCACCAAAGCCGCCTCGATCGATCTCAACACCGCCTGCACCAGCTTCCTCTATTCGCTCTCCACCGCCACCGCGATGATCCGCACCGGCGTCGTGAAGAACGCCATCGTCATCGGCGTCGAGTGGATCTCGCCATTCATGGATTGGGAAAACCGCAACGTCGCCGTGCTCTTCGGCGACGGCTGCGCCGCTGTCGTCGTGCAAGCGACCGATAAGCAAGAGGGCGTCCTCGGCGAACAGCTCGGCTGCATCGCCGACGCGCGCCAAACGTTGCGCGTCCGGGGCATGGGCACCGCTTATGTCAACCGCGGCATCACCATGGGCGACACCGATTGGGATTTCGACGGCCCGGAAATCTTCAAGCGCGCCGTCGGCGGCATGGTGCAAGCCAGCCAAGCCGTCATGGCCAAATGCGGCGTCACCGCTGACGACATCGATCTGGTCGTCCCGCACCAAGCCAATCTGCGCATCATAGACGCTGTCGTTTCACGCAGCGGCGTCTCCGCCGATAAAGTCATGCTCACCGTCGAGCGTTACGGCAACATGAGCGCCGCCACCGTGCCGGTCGCACTCGCTGAAGCGCTGGAAGAGGGCCGCGTGAAGCCCGGCGCACTCATTCTGATGCCCGCCTTCGGCGCCGGCCTCACTGTTTGCGCACACCTCGTGCGCTGGGGCGAACGCGTCACGCCGCTCGGCCAGAGCGACGCAGAACTGCCGGCCAACAAAAAGTCCGCGCTCGAACTCATCAACGGCATCCGCGGTGGCAAAATGAACGCCAAGGAACGCAGCGGCGACGGCCTCCGCAATCTGAAGTTCATCGAGCAGCTTTGAGGTTCTGGTCCGCCGCGGCCCGATCTATCCAGCGCATAGACCTGACTCTTCCCGGCCAAGATCATCCGCATCGCGAGATGCGGATGACGCCGAGCCGGGACCCAGGGGCCGTTCAAACTCAGCGTGTTAGCCCCTAGATCCCGGATCTCGCTCCGCGCGTCCGGGAAGCGTGAGGATGCGCGAAAAACCGGGGATAGATCGCAATCAATCCGGCAGCTGAAAATCCATGAGATTATGCATGCATCTCCAGCACGGGAGGCGTTAGGTCGACCAACACCAAACAGCGCCGGAGATGCGGATTGAACGTGATGAAGTGTGAAGCGGCGACGTTGATCACTTCTGCTCGGTAAGAAGAAAGAAAGCCGAGGACACCGCGCGGCATTGGTCGCCGCGCCGCACGTCAGCCGGGAACGAACGTCAGGCGCTAAGACTCAGCCAGGATACCCAGCGTCGCAAGACGCATGGCCCCCTTGGAGTCCCTGAACGCCTCAGATGTTCGCCGGTTGCTCAACACTCCGCGCAGGGCGCGCTTCGGCAAACCCAACACAGAACACTTGAGAAGCTTCGACCGAAGCGCGCTCTGCTCTCCCATTTTTCTTGGACCGCCGGCGCCTCGCCGGCGGATGCATCAGCTTGCTCAGTCCCGCAGCTTTGCCATCATCACCGTGTCGCGCACGCCGAGATGCGTCTTCCAATTGCCGCGCAACAAGCCTTCGCGCTGAAAGCCGCCGCGCAGAAACAGCGAGATCGAAGCGTTGTTGTCGGGATCAATGTCCGCGGCGATGCGATGCAGATCGAGCGGGCCAAAGCCGTAATCGACCACAAGCTTCAGCGCCTTCGAAGCAAGCCCGCGTCCAGTCGCCGCCGGAACCATAATAATCCCGATCTCGCCAACGCCTTCGCGCTCCACGAACAACCCAATGCGCCCCAACGCCTCGCCGCCATCCTCCGTGATCGCCCACACATGCGCGCCTGGCAGATTGAGCGTGTCGGCAATGTAAGTGCGCGTCTCCTCGACATCGCGATGCGCCGGTCCCGACCAATAATGGTGCGTGTGCTCATCGCCGTGCGCGGCGAACAGAGCCTCCGCGTCGCTCAACACAAGCGGCCGCAACACGACGCCAGGCGCTTCCAGATTGGGCGTCGTCATCTAGTGCTTCATCGCGCCGCGCAGATCGGCCGCATCATAAATGCTTTCGCGCAGCGCCTTGGCGAAGCGCTTAACGTCGCCGCCGCGCTTGGCCGGATAGTGAATAACCGTGCTTGGCTCGCGCCCCAACGCGCCACGCACCGCCGCGCGCGCCTCGTTCGAAAGCGCATGCCCCTCGCAGCAAATGAACACCAAACCCTGCGCGCCAACCGCCTTCACCGCCTCGCCGATCTCCCACGCCACATGTTCGCTAACGTCAGTCAGATCAATGATCGCCACATCCACCGCACCGAGCGACGCGGTCACCGCCTCGCGCCAATGCGCATCCGAAATGCGCACGATCGAAGCGCCGCGCCGGCCCTTGCCGCGCTGCAGGCGCTCCAATGTCCGGGGCAGGGAGGCGTAGTCATCGCGGTTGCGCGAGAACATCGCGCCAATCGGTCCGGAGATCGCGGCGAGCAGCATGATCAGCGCCAACGCCGCCATCACGCCAAAGAACAAACCCGCAATCAAGATCACGCCGATCGCAATCAGCGCAAAGACGGCGCCGAGCGCCTGGCCGATGCCTTGCTGCAGCGTCTCCGCTTGCGGCAGGTTCATCACATTCTCCTGCGCGTCCTGCCAACCTTGCCAGATCGCATACGTCAGCAGCGCCGTGATCGGAATGAACAAGAGCCAGAACATCGGCGCCAAGCGATTGCGCCGTTGCTCGAACGAGAGCTGCACGTCGCGATCCTGCAACGTCAGCGCCGAAACGCCGAAGCGCGAGAGCCGGTCGATCACGCGCGACGTGCGAAACGCGTCGCCGCTTTCGGATTGGAACCGCCGCAGCCACATCGCCTGCACGCGCTGTGGCGTCAGGCCCGCTTGTACTGCGTCATATGTCCAGCGCGCCACGATGAAGAACAGAAACGCAAACAGCGCCACGAGGCCGAGCAACAGAAAGCCGCCGTCTTCGGAAAAATCTTCCTCCGTGACGAATCTGTAGCTGGCATAGGCCAATACGCCGATCGCCGCGAGCGCCGGCAACGACGCGAGAAACGCAAAGAAACCCGATACGCCACGGTCGCGTGCAATGCGGGCGCTGGTGCTGGTCGCCATATCCGTCCCCTCCGTGGCGCGAGACTAGCGCGGCTGGCCGGTCCTGAAACCCTCGATTGCGATAAACACGAGGGCTGTGAAATACGCACGGCGCTGCTAGTCTCCGGTCACGAGGGGGGATGCATGGGCAAATGGTGGATGATCGCGGCGGCCGTTGTGCTGCTCGCGGGCGGTGCGCTGGCGGCTTTGGTGCTGACCGGCACGTGGCCTGGCCCAAGCGAAGCCGATCGCGAACAAGCCCGCGCGCGCTTCACCGAAGCGCAAGCCGCGCTTGAGGCGGGCAACCAAGACGCGGCGCTCGAAGCGCTGAACGCCTCCATCGATCTCGCACCCCAGAACGATTCACTGCGCTCGCGCGCCGCCATCTATATCGGCCGCAACGACATCGACGCCGCGCTGAGAGACTACGACAAGATCATCAGCCGCAGCGGCGCGCTGGCGGCGGATTACAGCACGCGCTGCTGGCTGCGTGCGCGCGGCGAAAACCTCAACGGCGCCCGCAACGATTGTGATCGCGCCATCGAGATGAGCCCCGGGCTCGCGGGCGCGTTCGGCAATCGCGGCCTGGTCGGCCTCCGGCAAAATCGCAATCCGGAAGCGTGGGAAGATTTCAACACCGCGCTTCGCCTCGGCGGCAGCGATGAGTGGGTGGCGTGGCGCCTGTTCGGCCGCGGCCTCGCCGCGGTGGGCAGAGGCAATGCTGTCCAAGGCCGCCAAGATATCGAGACCGCGATCCGCACCAAGCCGACGGTCGCGGCCGAGTACGCGGCCTTCGGCGTCGGCGGCGAAATCATGCGCGAGTACGACGACGCGGCCTACGCCGCCGCCATCGATCCGCGTTCGCTCGAAACCTTGCAACACTATCTAGCCGTCTATCCAAACGGCGCGCACGTCGCCGAAGCGCAGCAGCAGGTCGCCGAGATCAACGCCTGGATCGCTGAGGACATCGCAGCCGGCCGCGCCGCGCTGCCGGGCTTCAACTTGGCGCAAGCGCGTGGCCCAGGCGCCGCCGATAGTTTCGGCGCCATCGCGCTCTCGCGCTCGACGTGGCGCGTCGCGTTCTCGACTGACTACGCCGAGCCCATGGCCGCCATGCAGGCGGCGCAGAGCGCTTGCAACGGCTCGAGCGTCCGCGATTGCGATGCCTTCGCCTTCCGCAATGTCTGCGCGGCGTTGGCGCTTAGCCGCCGCGAGCGGGCGCGCGGCATGGCGTGGGCTTATGCGCAGGACGATGCGGTACGTGGCGCGGTCTCGCAGTGCCGCGCGCGTGGCGGGAGCGATTGCAAGCCGGTGCACGCGCAATGCACGCCGACGCCTACTGCGCCCGCGACAGCTTCGCCATAAGCACGCTATCGCGCACGCCCAAATCTGTGATGCGATTGGCCGCTAGCAGCGCTTCGCGCGCGAAGCCCGCTTTTGTGAAGAGGGCCAGAGACGCCGCGTTCTCGGCATCGATATTTCCAGTCAGCTTAGAGAGGCCAAGCTGAGTGAATGCAAATGTCTCGGCGCATTGCAGCGCTTTGAAGCCAAGGCCGCGCCCGTGCGCTGCCGCGCGCAGGACGATGCCAAGCTCACCAACGCCAGCTTCCGGGACGCGCAACGCGAGCCGTCCGAGCGCCTCGCCGCCGTCCTCGGTAATGGCCCATGCCGCGCGTGACATCGCCAGTGTGTCGAGGATGTAGGTCTCCGTCTCCGAAACCTCAGTGTGCGGGCTTGCGTGGCGATAACGCTGAACGTTGGGGTCGCTCAGCGCAGCGAACAAGGCGGGCGCATCGGCGAGTTCAAGCGGACGAAGAACGATGCCGGCCGCGGAAAGCGTCGGCGTCACGCGCCCGTCTCTGCCTTCAGCCGCTCACTCGCGCGCTGCTTCACGCTCTCGCTGCGAAGTTGGCCGCAGGCGGCGAGAATATCGCGGCCGCGCGGCGTGCGGATCGGTGACGAATAGCCGGCGCGGTTCAGCACTTCGGCGAACGCTTCGATCGTCGTCCAGTCCGAGCACTCGTAGTTGGTGCCGGGCCAGGGATTGAATGGGATCAGATTGATCTTCGCCGGAATGCCGGCCAGCAGCTTCACCAGCGCCTTCGCTTCCGGCAGCGAGTCGTTGACGCCCTTCAGCATCACGTACTCGAACGTCACCCGCTTAGCGTTTCCGAGCGAGGGGTAGGAGCGGATCGCGGCGAACAGCTCTTCGAGCTGATATTTCTTGTTCAGCGGCACCAGCTGATTGCGCAGCTCGTCATTGGTGGCGTGCAGCGAGATCGCCAGCATCGCACCTGTGCGCTCGCCCAGCTCTTGGATGCGCGGCGCGACGCCGGCTGTGCTCACCGTGATGCGCCGGCGGCCGATGGATATGCCGTCGCCGTCCGAGATCACGTCGATCGCGGTGTCGACATTGTCCAAATTGTAAAGCGGCTCGCCCATGCCCATGAACACGATATTCGTCAGCTGGCGGTCGCCGTCGTTGAGCGGGCGCTCGTTCGTCGGCCATTCGCCCAACGCATCGCGCGCGATCATCACTTGCGTGACGATCTCCGCCGACGAGAGGTTGCGCACCAGCTTCTGCGTGCCGGTGTGACAGAACGTGCAGTTCAGTGTGCAGCCAACTTGAGAGCTGACGCAGAGCGCGCCTGCCTTGCCGACGCCCGGAATGAACACCGCTTCCGCCTCGACACCCGGCCCAAGCCGGATCAGCCACTTGCGCGTGCCATCGGTCGAGATCTGCTGCGTGACGATCTCGGGCCGCGCGAGCGTGTAGTGCTCAGCCAAAGTCGCGCGGAGTTCCTTGGCGACGTTGGTCATCGCGGCGAAGTCGGTCACGCCGTAATGGTAAATCCAGCGCCACAATTGCTCGACGCGCATCTTCGCCTTCTTCGGCTCAACGCCGACGGCAATGAGCTTCTCGGCCAGCTCAGCCTTGGAAAGGCCGGCGAGGGAGGGAAGAGCTGGGGTCACTGGCCGGGTTATGGGGAGCGCGGGCGCCGGGAGCAATCCCCAACGCTGCCTAAGTGCAATGCGTTGGCGCTATTCCGTGCGCACGGGAGGCGGCTTCTGCTTGAAATGCAGCTCCCGGAGCGTGATCACCAGCGTCGAGCCGATCACGATCAGCGCGCCGAGCATGGTGATCCAGTTCGGCACCTCGTGGAACAGCACCAAGCCGAACAGGATCGCGAACACCAGCCGCGTGTAATCGATCGGCGCCATCGCCGCGGCGTCGCCCAGCGCCATGCCCTTGATGTAGCAAGCCTGCGTCGCGATCCCGAGCACGCCCATCGCAGTCAGCAGCGCGAGATCGACAGGCGCCGGCCAGCGCCATTCGAGCACGGCGAGCGGGATCGAAAGCACCAGCCCCAAGACCGCTGACCACACCATCAGCGTGGTCACCGAGTGGTCGCGCGTCATCATCTTCATGCCGGTGACGGTCATCGCAAACAGCGCTGCTGACCCGAGCGCCGCCGCCGCAGGCCAGCCGACGGCGTTGGCGATGGACGGCTGCAACATCACCAGCACGCCGGCGAAACCGACCAAGGTCGCGCCGAGCCGCCACGGTCCGATCTTCTCACCCAGCACAAAGATCGCCAGCGGCACAATCCACAGCGTACGCGTGAACGAAAGCGCGTTAGCCTCCGCCAGCGGCATTTCCTGATAGGCCCAAAACGCCAGAACCATGCCGATCGTGCCGGCGAGCGAACGGAAGAGGAGGATGCCGGGCCGCGTGGTGCGGAATGAACCAACAGGATCGCGCAGGATCAGCGGTAGAAGCACGATCATGCCTGCAACTTGCCGGTAGAACGTCTGCAACGCCGGCGAGTAATCGTCGCCGAGGTATTTGATCAGCGACGTCATCAACGTGAAGGTCACGGCCGAGGCGAGCATCCACAGCGCGCCCCGCACATTCGCGGAGAGCCTCGAATAGGCTGCGCTGAAATCGACCATGGCGCACTTACTGCGCCCGCTGCGTCCGATTCACAACGCCCGTAACCTTGCGGCACAGGCGGGGCAGGCATAACTTATTTGCAGCGTTCACTGGAGCCGCCGATGGTCCCGCTTACGATCCTCACCGCGCTGTTCTTCCTGCCGGCGATCATTGCGCTGGTGCGCGGTCACAACACGCTGGCGATCTTCCTGCTGAACTTTTTCTTCGGCTGGACGGTGATCGGCTGGTTCTGGGCGCTGATCTGGGCCGTCACCGACAAGCCGCGCATCCAGTACGTCTACGCGCCGCGCTGAGCTTACGCCGTGAGAGCGTCTTCGACGTCGCGCAGCGTGTTCTTGCCGAAATAAAGCTCATCGCCAACGAAGAAGCTTGGAATGCCGAACGCGCCGCGCTTGGCGGCGGCTTCGGTGTTGTCCATCAGCTTCTTCTTCACTTCGTGCTCCTGCGCGCGCGCAAGCAAGCGCTCGGCGTCAAGTCCAGAAGAGGCGAGCGCTTCGGCGGCGACTGCCGGATCGTCCATCTTCTTCGGCGCTTCCCACATGTGGTGGAACACGGCTTCGGCATATTGCGGCAGCACGCCGTCCAGCTCGGCCGCGACGGCGGCGCGCATGATCATCAGAGTGTTCACTGGAAAGAACGGGTTCATCTGAAACGCATCGAGCTTGTGGCGCGCGATAAAGCGGCGCAGCTCGAGCATTTCGTAGGCGAGCTTGTTGGGGATGCCGGCGAAGGCAAACATCGGCGCTTGGTTGCCAGTGAGCTTGAAGAGGCCGCCGAGCAGAACGGGTGTGTAGGTGAACTTCACGCCTGTGCGCGCCTCGATCTGCGGCAGGACGCGGTGCGCGAGGTAGGCGTTCGGGCTTGCGAAATCGAAGAGAAACTCAGCGTTCGCCATCACCATTTCTCCCCGTACGGCCGCAGATCCATCTCGAACGTCCACGCGTCGCGCGATTGCTGGTGCAGCGCCCAATAGGCGTTGGCGATGGAGGTCGGCTCCATCAGCACGTCGGGCGGCAAGTTCGCCGCGACATCGGCGCCGCGCGCTTGCGCGATGCGGTCGCGCACGAACGACGTGTCGACGCCCGCATCAATGACGAGATGCGCGACGTGAATGTTCTGCGGCCCAAGCTCGCGCGCCATGGCTTGCGCGAGCATGCGCAAACCGCCCTTGGCGCTGGCGAAGGCGGCGTAGCCGGAGCCGCCGCGCATGCTTGCGGTGGCGCCGGTGAAGAAGATCGAACCGCGCCCGTGCTTCAGCATGATCCGCGCCGCTTCGCGACCGGTGAGGAAGCCTGCCTTGCAAGCCATCTCCCAGACCTTGAAGAATACGCGCTCGGTGGTCTCCAAAATTGGGAAGTAGACGTTGGCGCCGGGGTTCGCGATCACCACTTCGAGCGGCGCGTGCGCATCCGCCGCTTGCAGGAACGCCGTGACCTCATCTTCCTTGCGCGCATCGAGCGCGCGGGCTTCGCATTTGCCGCCGGCGGCTTCGATCTCGCGCTTGAGCGGTTCGAGTTTCTCCGCCGTGCGGCGGCCGACGAACACGGTGTAGCCCTCGGCGGCGAACTTCCGCGCGATCGCCGAGCCAATGAAATCGCCGGCGCCAACGATGGCGCAGGTCGCGTTGCGGGCGGGCATGTTTCGCCTCCGTCTTGATCTAAGAGGTAGTAAGTCTTGAAAGTGAACTTAGTCAATGGCAAACTTGCGCCATGCGTTGGGAAGATCTCGATCGCCAGACGTGTTCGCTGTCGCGCACGCTCGCCGTCATCGGCGATCGCTGGACGTTGCTTGTGCTGCGCGACGCTTTCTTGCGCGTGCGGCGGTTCGAAGATTTTCAGGCGAGCCTCGGCATCGCGCGCCGCGTGCTGACGGAGCGGCTGAAGCTGTTGGTCGATGAAGGCGTGCTGCAGAAGGTTGAATATCAAGCGCGGCCGCCGCGCTACGAATATCGGCTGACCGAGAAGGGGTTGGGGCTTTATCCCGCGCTCGTCGCGCTCGTGCACTGGGGTGATGAGCACTATGCCGGCAAGAAGGGTCCGCCGCTGCTGCACAAGCATCTGACGTGCGGGCACGACTTCCGCTCGGTCATGACGTGCTCTGAGTGCGGCGAAGCCGTTGATCCGCGCGACGTGCGCCCGCATGCGGGGCCGGGCGCGAAGAAGCGGGCTTAGGCTTTCAGCTTCGGCTTCGTGTTCATCTCCGGTGGCGGGCCGCCGGGCATGATCGGGCGCGCGGGATAGCCGCCGTGCGCGAGCAGGCGATCGTACATCACGAGCGCGCCGGCGAGGCCGACATTGACGCAGAACTTCGTCGGGATTTTCACCACGTGTTGGCAGCGCGCGAGCAGTTCGGGCGATAGCGATCCGCGCTCGCGCCCAAGCACATAAGCCGCCGCTTGCGGATGCTGAAAGCGCGGAAGCTCCACTGCGTCGTCGGTCAGTTCAACGCCAACGAGCTGACAGCCCTTCGGCAGCAACAGCGCGTCGAGGCTGGCCCACGGATAGTAGGGCATGTGATCGAAGCTGCGCGAGGTGTCACTATTGTACGCCTCGCGCACCTTCGGGTGCGCGTTGATGGTGAAGAAGAAGCTGGCGCCGAACGCATGCGACGTGCGCATGAGCGCGCCGAGGTTCATCGGTTTCGAGATGTCCTCAGCGCCAATGCCGAAATAGCCGCGCATTAGCCTCTGCTGCAATTGTTGTACGGCCCGCCGCGCGCGCCGCCGAGCGTCGCTTGGCCGCCGCTCTCCCGATACTCCACGGAGCCGTTCGAATAGCGAAGCCCTGATCCGCCAGCGATTCTGGGCAGGCGATAGGTTTGCCCGCCGGCGAACACCTCTGCTGAGCCTTCGCCCTCGGTGCTGATGCGGGCGCTGAACGCCGCGCCGCCGTCGCAGCGCCATTGATTGAATGGCCCGCCGGGCGTGCTGGGCGCCGTCGTTGCGCACGCGGCGAGGAGAGCGAGGGCGGCGAGAGCTGCGATCTTCTTCATGTGCACACCTTAGTTAGAATGTCTTCACTTTGCGGAGGCCCGCCGATGATGCGAGGCCGCGCTTCATACCCTGACTCGCGAACGGCGCGGTGACGTTGCCCTTCGCGTCCACCGCGATCAAGCCGCCATAGCCGCCAAGTTTGCGCACATCGTCCACAACCGCGGCGGCGGCTTGTTCCAAGCTCTGGCCCGCGTACGCGATGCGCGCCGAAACGTCGGCGGCGGCGTTGACGCGCATGAAATATTCGCCAAGCCCTGTGCATGAAACCGCGGCGCGCTCATCGGCCCAGCAGCCGGCGCCAATGATCGGCGTGTCCCCGACGCGGCCGGGCATCTTGCCGTGCAAGCCGCCGGTGGATGTCGCGGCCGCGAGCTTGCCGCTTGTATCAAGTGCTACTGCGCCGATCGTGCCGGAGCCGGGCAAGCCGCTTTCGGCGGCGACGTAATAGCTCTTCGGATCTTCGACGCGTTCGAAGCCTTGATCGCGCGCGAACGCGCAGGCGCCGGGGCCAACGAGCAGAACGTGCGACGTTCTCTCCATCACGCCGCGCGCGACTTGGATCGGAGAGGTGAAGCCTTGCAGCGCCGCGACTGCGCCGGCTTCGCGCGTCGCCCCGTTCATCAAAGATGCATCAAGCTCGACCACGCCGGCAGCGTTTGGCGCGGCGCCCTTGCCGGCCACGTGCAGCCCGCTCGCTTCAAGCTCCGCCGCCATTGCTGTGACCACATCGAGCGCGCTTTCGCCGCGCGCCAACATCGCCGCGCCCCGATCGAGCAGGGCGGCCATGTGTTCTTCTTCAGCTTTGTACGTGCGCTCGGCGATAGCGCCGGCGCCGCCATGAAGGGCGAGCGCCCAGGTCGAACTCATGAGGCGCTCTATAGACCTATTCGGTGGGCGCTGCGCTATCGCGGACCGTCACGTTTGTGGAACTCTTGCCGAACATGCCTTCCTTCCAGCCCACATAGAGCGCCACAAGCGTCGCCGTCGGGACGAAGCTGTCGGCCTGATCGGTGAAATCCACGAGCTCCCAGAGGTTCACGAGGCCTGCCGGCCCCCACAGGGCGACAAGCACGACTGTGCCGACCCCCTCGGTGACGCTGCCGAAAACCGGGATGCGCCCCAGCGTCAAGTCGAACAGGTCGATGACGACGGAAAGGGCGAGCCGAAGAAAATAGCCGCGTCTGGTCATGAGCTAATTTTGGACCGTCGCCGCGCGAGCCGCTACAAGAAACCGCAACGCACCACGAAACGCATTTGGGAGACACCATGAAAGCGCTGCTCAGCACCAAAGTCGGCCCGCCTGAGGCACTCGAGTACGCCGACGCGCCGGACCCGGTCGCGGGCGAGGGCGAGGTTGTGATCGCCGTGAAGGCGGCGGGCGTGAACTTTCCCGACGCGCTGATCATCGAAGACAAATACCAGTTCAAGCCGGAGCGCCCGTTCGCGCCGGGCGGCGAGATCGCGGGCGTGATCGAAAGCGTCGGCGCGGGCGTGACCAATGTAAAGGTTGGCCAGCGCGTCATTGGTTCGCTCGGCTGGGGCGGCATGGCCGAGAAGGTCAAGACGCAAGCCGCGCGCGTGTTGCCGATTCCGGACGCGATGCCGTTCGATGAGGCGAGCGCGTTCATTCTCACTTACGGCACGTCGTACTACGCGCTGAAGGATCGTGGCCTGCTGAAGGCGGGCGAGACGATGTTGGTGCTCGGCGCTGCCGGCGGCGTCGGTGTTGCGGCGATCGAGCTTGGCAAGGCGATGGGCGCGCGCGTTGTTGGCGCGGTGTCGAGCGAAGAAAAAGCCGCGTTCGCGAGAGATGCCGGCGCTGACGCGACGGTGATCTATCCGCCGGGCGCGTTTGCGAAGGATCAAAGCAAAGCGCTTTCGGAAGACTTCAAGAAGGTCACCGGCGGCGGCGCTGACGTGATCTACGATGCTGTCGGCGGCGATTATTGCGAGCCGGCGCTGCGCGCGATGAACTGGAACGGCCGTTATCTCGTCATCGGCTTCCCGGCCGGCATCCCAACGCCGCCGCTTAATCTGACGCTGCTGAAAAGCTCGTCGATCGTTGGCGTGTTCTGGGGCGCGAGCGTCGCGCGCGAGCCGCAGCTGCATCAAGGCAATGTCCGCGATTTGTTCAAGCTCTACGCCGAAGGCAAGGTGAAGCCGCGCATCTCGGCGCGCTATCCGTTGCGCGACGGCGGCAAGGCGATCCGTGCTTTGATGGACCGCACCGCCACCGGCAAGCTCGTGGTGACGATGGAATGATCCCGAGCGCGTTCATTGCCGCGGCGTGGATCGTGTGGCTGGTCACATGGATTCTCGCCGCGGGGTGGAGCGCGCGCACGGCGTCGCACCACGATCTCGGCGCTGAAAGCCCGAGCCGCGTGCTAACGCTCGCGGCAGTGGTGATGGTGCTCGCGTCGTACTGGCCGCTGCCGGAAGCAATTCTGTGGACGATGTCACGCGACGCTGGCTGGGCGATGGCTGGGCTTGTCGTGCTGGGACTGGGCTCTACATGGGCGGCGCGGCTGCATCTTGGGCCGCTCTGGTCGAGCACATCGGCGCCGACGGAGGATCACCGCGTTGTTGAGACCGGGCCGTATGGCGTGGTGCGGCATCCGGTTTATGCGGGGCTGCTGCTCGCCGTGTTCGCCACTGCGATCGAACGCGGGCGGCTTGAGGCGGTAGCGGGGGCGCTTGTGCTGATCGCGGCGATCTCGCTGCGGGCCAAGCTGGAGGAGCGCTTCTTGCGCCGCGATCTTGGCGATGAAGCTTACAACAACTATCGCCGCCGTGTGCCGATGCTGATCCCGTTCACGAAATTTGCGCCGTCTGCATCCAGCGAGTAGGGCGGCGGCGGTAGAGCGATAATGGGCGCGAACTGCGTCCGGCAATCTCGGAGAAACGAATGATACGCCGTGGACTTCTGATTGGGGCGCTGTTTGCGTTGGCGGCGTGCGCCAGCACGCCTGCGGCGTCGCCGCAGGCGGGTGAGTTTGCTTCGGACCGCATCGGCGTTGTCACGCGCGGCAGCGGGCCCGACGTGATCTTGATCCCCGGCCTCAGCTCTTCGCGCGACATTTGGAACACGACCGCCGACGCGCTCGATGACAATTATCGCGTCCACCTCGTGCAGTTGAACGGCTTCGCCGGCGCGCCAGTTGGCGCCAATGGCGAGGGCCCCGTCTCAGCGCCGGTGGCGGAAGAGATCGCGCGCTACATCGCCGAGAGCAATCTGCAGCGTCCTGCTGTGATTGGTCACTCGATGGGCGGCTCGATCGGCATGATGCTGGCGGCGCGCCATCCAAACTCTGTCGGCAAGCTGATGGTGGTCGATATGTTCCCGTTCATGGGCAACATGTTCGGCGGCCCGGCGGCGACGCCGGATAGCGTGCGCCCGATGGCGGATCAGATTCGCGCAGCCATGCGTATGGCGCCACAAGGGGTCGTCTCGGAACAAACGCGCGCGACGATCAACACGATGGTGCGCACCGAAGCGGCGCGGCCGGAGATCATTGAACACGCACGCACGAGCGATGTCGGCGTCACCGCCAACGCGTTCCACGAACTGATCACCACCGATCTGCGCCCGGAGCTGACCAATATCACCGCGCCGATCACCGTGCTCTATGTGATCCCGCCGCAAATGCCGCTGACGCCGGAGCAATATGACGGCTTCATGCGCGCCTCGTACGCCAGCGTGCCGAGCGCGCGGCTGGTGAAGATCGATGAGGCGTATCACTTTATCATGATCGATCAGTTCGACCGCTTCATGAGCGAAGTGAACACCTTCCTCGCGGGCTAACGCACTCCACGTTTCCCGGCCAAGTGTTACGCGTAGCGTGACACGCAGAGCCGGGACCCATGGGCGTTCAAGCTCCAGCGCATCCTTCATGGATCCCGGCTCGCGCTACGCGCGTCCGGGAAGCGTGTGAGAAGCTAGCGCTTCATGAAGCCCGCGAGCACTTCGCAGACCCAACGCGCCGCCGTCAGTCCGCTGATGGCGGCGACGTCTAATGAGGGATCGAACTCGGTCAGATCGATGCTGCGCACCTTTGGGTGCGCGCAGATGAGACGGGTCGCGTCGAAGAAATCCTGAACCGCAACGCCGCCAGGCCGCGCGCCCGGCGCGCCCGGCATGGCGCTGCGTTCGACGACATCAATGTCGAAATCCACGTGGATCACGTCGCAGCGCGAGGCGAGCCGCTCGAGTGCGTTGGCGGCAATGGCCGCCAAGCCTTGCGCTTTGCAGGCGGCGGCGGTGGCGACGTAGACGCCCGCGGCCTTGGCTTTGTCATGCGCCTTCTTGGTGTTGGCGAAGGGCAGCAGGCCAATTTGGGCGATGTGCTGGCCGGGGAGGCCATCTTGCAGCAGCGCCTGAATCGGGTTGCCGTTGGTGAGGCCGCAATCGGTGTCGCGCAGATCGAAGTGCGCATCGAGCGTAAGCACGCCGACGCGCTGCAATGTGGGATCGAGCGCGTGGACGCAAGGGCGGGTGATGGCGTTGTTGCCGCCGAGCACGATGGTGAGTTTGTGCTGCTGCGTGAGCGGCGCGAGCTTATCGACGATCGGCGCGAGCGACTCCGCTGGCTGCAGCTTGGCGATGTCGACGTCGCCGGCATCGAAGACGCGCAGGGCGGAGAGATCAGTCTCAGTCTCTAAATCATAGACGCTCATCCGCTTCATCGCGGCGCGCACCACGGCGGGCGCTTCGTCGCAGCGGCCGGGCGTGATCGAGCCGAGGCCCATCGGCGCGCCGAGCAAAGCCACGGGCGCTGACGCATCCTGTGTCAGCAGATCGGCGACGGAGAACCAGGAGCGGCAATCTGAGTCGGTTGTCATGGCGCCCTTCTACGCTTCCCGGTCAAGCATGCGAAGCGTGCGCTGAGCCGGGACCCATCGTTCGGCTTGACGCTTCTTCGACCAGGTTGCACCACCCATGGGTCCCGGCTCGCCGCTTCGCGTCGTCCGGGAAACGGTGGAGCGCATGTGGGACACGCTTTGGGTTGACGCGAACCTCGCCACGATGGCGCCCGGCAAGCCGTATGGCGCGATTCCGCGCGGCGCCGTGGCGGCGAAGGATGGCCGCATCGCGTGGGTGGGCTATGCGGCTGATCTGCCGAGGCCGCCGGACGAGTTGGCGCGCGAGGTGCGCCGTTGTGACAATGCGTGGATCACGCCTGGGTTTGTCGATTGCCACACGCACTTGGTGTTCGGCGGCGACCGGGCGCGGGAATTTGAGCTGCGCTTAGAGGGCGCGAGCTATGAAGAGATTGCGCGGGCAGGCGGGGGCATTGTCTCCACCGTCGCCGCGACGCGGGCTGCGAGCAAAGAAGAGCTGACCGCCTCTGCCGCGCGCCGTTTGGCGGGCCTCACGCGGGAAGGCGTGACCACCGTGGAGATCAAGTCCGGATACGGCCTCGATCTCGAAAACGAACTGAAGATGCTGGAGGCGGCGGGCGATCTCGCGGCGCGTGGCAATGTGCGCGTGAAGCGGACGTTCCTGGGCCTTCATGCGTTGCCGCCTGAGTTTAGAGACGATCGCGCCGCTTACGTGCAACTCGTTGCCGACGTAATGATCCCCGCCGTAGCGGCTGCGGGCGTTGCGGATGCGGTGGATGCGTTCTGCGAGAATATCGGCTTTACGGCGGAAGAGACTGACTACGTGTTCTCCGCTGCGCGTGCGGCTGGCCTCGATGTGAAGCTTCACGCGGAGCAGTTGAGCAATCAGCACGGCTCCGCGCTCGCGGCGCGGCACAGAGCTTTGAGCGCCGATCACCTTGAGTATCTCGATGACGCCGGCATCGCCGCGATGGCGAAGAGCGGAACGGTGGCGGTGCTGTTGCCAGGTGCGTTCTATTTTCTCCGCGAGAAACAGCTGCCGCCGGTGGATGCGCTGCGCAAAGCTGGCGTGCACATGGCGGTCGCCAGTGACTGCAATCCGGGCACATCGCCAATGACGTCGCCGCTCGCGGCGCTCAACATGGCTTGCACGCTGTTCCGCCTCACGCCGGAGGAAGCACTGGCCGGCATCACGCGCGAGGGCGCGCGTGCGTTGGGCATGCTCGATGAGGCGGGGACGCTTGAGGTTGGCAAAGCCGCCGATCTCGCGGTCTGGGATATCAAATCACCAGCGGAGCTGAGTTACTGGCTCGGCGCGCCGTTGCTACGCGAACGCGTATTTGCCGGGCGCGTGGTCTGAGGTAAGACCGCGCCAAAATTCCGGGAGGAAACATGGATCCCCGTCGCGATGACTCGCGCGTTATTCGCGCGCCGCATGGCACGACGCTGAGCTGCAAGAGCTGGCTCACTGAAGCGCCGCTGCGCATGCTGATGAACAATCTTGATCCGGATGTGGCTGAACATCCGGAAGAGCTGGTTGTGTATGGCGGCATCGGCCGCGCGGCGCGCGATTGGAAAAGCTACGACAAAATTGTCGAAACGCTGCGCCGTCTCGAAGATGACGAGACGCTGTTGGTGCAGAGCGGCAAGCCTGTCGGGGTGTTCAAGACGCATGCGGATGCGCCGCGCGTGTTGCTGGCGAACTCGAACCTCGTGCCGAAGTGGGCGACGTGGGAGCACTTTGACGAGCTCGATCGCAAAGGGCTGATGATGTACGGCCAGATGACCGCTGGTTCGTGGATTTACATCGGCACGCAGGGGATCGTGCAGGGGACTTACGAGACGTTTGCCGAGATGGGCCGCAAGCATTTTGGCGGCGATTGGTCCGGCAAATGGATTCTGACCGCCGGCCTCGGCGGTATGGGCGGCGCGCAACCGCTCGCGGCGGTGATGGCGGGCGCGTGTTGCTTGGCCATCGAGTGCCAGAGCGATCGCATCGATAAGCGTTTGCAGACGCGCTACCTCGATAAGCGCGCTGAGACGCTCAAAGAAGCGATGGCGATGATCGACGACGCGTGCCGCAAGGGTGAGGCCATCTCCGTCGGCCTGCTCGGCAACGCGGCGGAGATTTTGCCCGAGATGGTCCGCTTGGGTATTCGGCCCGACGCTGTGACCGATCAGACTTCGGCGCATGATACTGTGAACGGCTATCTGCCGGCGGGCTGGACGATTGAGCGCTGGAACAAGACGCGCGTGCAGAATCCGGAAGCGGTGCGCGAAGCGGCGAACGCTTCGATCGTGACGCACGTGAAAGCGATGCTCGACTTCCACAAAATGGGCATCCCGACCGTCGATTACGGCAATAACATTCGCCAAGCCGCAAAGGATAACGGCGTTGATGACGCGTTCGCGTATCCGGGCTTCGTGCCGGCTTATGTGCGGCCGCTCTTCTGCCGCGGCGTTGGCCCGTTCCGCTGGGCGGCGCTCACCGGAAATCCGGATGACATCGCCAAGACCGACGCGAAGGTGAAAGAGCTGATCCCGAACGACGCGCATCTGCATCGCTGGCTCGACATGGCGAAGGAGCGCATCGCGTTCCAAGGCTTGCCCGCGCGGATTTGCTGGGTGGGCTTGGGGCAGCGTCACCGCTTGGGTCTCGCGTTCAACGAGATGGTGGCGAAAGGGGAGATCGGCCCGCTCGTGATTGGGCGCGATCACTTGGACTCTGGCTCAGTCGCTTCGCCAAACCGCGAAACGGAAAAAATGCGCGACGGCAGCGATGCTGTCAGCGATTGGCCGCTGCTGAATGCGTTGCTCAACACAGCGGGCGGCGCGACTTGGGTGTCGCTGCACCACGGCGGCGGCGTCGGCATGGGCTATTCGCAGCACTCGGGCGTCGTCATCGTTTGTGATGGCACCGAGGCCGCGTCGAAGCGCATCGCGCGCGTGCTGTGGAACGATCCAGGCACGGGCGTTATGCGCCACGCTGATGCGGGCTACGACGAAGCGATCCAGTGCGCGAGAGAGCAGAAGCTCGATCTGCCCTCGCTCGACTAGCAACCGGCGGGATCGAGCGTCCAGCCGAGCAATTCGCCAGCTTCGTTGCGGACTTCCGGCGCTTGGTAGCACTCGCCGCCGGGATTTTCGCCCGGCGCGCGGACGAAGAGGATCGCGTCGGCTGGCGGATCGTTGAGCGCGGGCAGCACGGTGGCGCGCGCGGGATCTGGATCGTCATCCGGTACAGCGCAATCGAGATCGCCGGCCTCGCCGGAGAGGCGGATCGTGATGTCCGACGAAGGATTGATGGTGATGGTGCGTCGGTCGGGCGCGAGCGCCAGGCACGCATCGATCAGCGTCAGGCGATCGACGATCGCTTGCGGGTTTTCGTATTGCGGGCCGCTGGGCGGGGGCGAGGGCGCTGTGCTTTGTCCGCAAGCGGCCAGTGTTATCAGAAGTGCGAGTGCTAAGGCACGCATGGTCAGCCCCTTGCCAGAACGAGATTGATGACGCCCCAAATGATCAGAGCCTGTGCGGCGACATAAGTCCACCACACGATAGGCGCGGTGATGCGGCGCACGGGCGCGTCCGCGGGCAAACGAAAGAGCTCGGTCGCGAGCACGAAGTCGCTGACCAGAAATAGCAGCGCGCCGAGCATCGCGGGCCAGCCGGGCCAAGGCAGCCACATCGCGGCCACGCCCATGCCGGTGATGGCGAGCGCATACGGCACGACACCAAGCGCCATCCAGCCAAGCTTCGGCGCCATCCAAATCAGAAACACGATTGCGGTGAGCATCACTGCGCCCATGGCGAGGTAGCGCGGCAGCAGCGGGCTGTTGTCGCCCGAGAAAAACCAGATCGCAGTGAAGATGGCGATGTAGATTAGCTGCGCGAGCAGGAAGGCGAGGATGCCGAACGGCAGCGTCCATTTCGATTTGAAGGCGAGGAAGAGATCGCCCAGCGCTGAGAAAGCGATGGCCACGATGAGCGGGAAGGGTGCGCCGGCGGTGACGAGCGCGCCGGCGGCGGCGCCCATGAACACCGTCTTCACTGCGCCGCGCACGAAGCTCGGCGGCCGTTGCAGGAAATAGAGGCCGTACGCAGCGGCAGCCCCGGCGGCGAGCGCCATGAGCGCCCAAAACACCGGGCCAATCGCCAACTCCCCCATCGTTTGGCCCTTCGATTCCGCCGCCGTTCAGCTCAGTGTGGTACTACCAGCGGTGCGATACGGGGAAGTGGGCATGGCGACCAAGCTTTGGCGATTGAAGATGATGGCTGCGGCTTCGGTCGCGGCGCTGCTGGCTGCGTGCGCGACGCCGCCGACGCCGGAGGATCTGGAATTCCAGGCTTGGAATGCGGCGGCCTCGCAGGACTCACCGATCGCTTACGAGACATTCTTGAACGTCTATGGCGGCGGCCCGCATGCGGAGCAGGCGCGCCAGCGCATCGCTGAACTCTTGGTGCTGGAGCGTGAAGCCTGGGGCAGGGCGCGGCAGGTCAACACCGAAGAATCGTACGACGAGTATCTGCGCAATTTCAGCTGGGGCGCGAATGCGCCGGAAGCCAATCAGCGCGGCGCTCAGCTCGCAGCGCCACGTCTTGCCGCGGAAGAACGCGCGGCGTGGGAAGAAGCGGCGCGCATCGATCGGATCGAGGCGTACGAAGGTTTTCTGAACGCGTGGCCTGATGGCGCGAACTCAGGAGAGGCGCGCCAGCGGCTGGATTACCTTTGGAACACAGACGAAGGCGCGTGGGTGCGCGCGCGGCGGCTGGATTCGATCGGCGGTTACGCGGACTTCCTGCGTGCGTATCCACGTTCGCCGTACGCCGCCGATGCGCGGCGCATCATCGACGAGTATCGCCGCCAGGATAATTGGGCGTGGGATAGCGCCCGCCGCCGCGACGAAATTCGTGAGTACGAACGCTACATCCGCGATTTCCCGGACGGCTACCATCGCGACGAGGCCGAGCGGCGCATTTATCAGCTGCGCGCCGACGATCGCGCCGCATGGGATCGCGCCGTGCGCCGCGATACGATCAGCGCTTACGAATATTATTTGGCCACGCAGCGCGACGGCGAGTTCCGCGATCGGGCGCAACGGCGCATTCGTACGCTGCGCGATGCGGCGGCCAATCCGCCGCCGCAACCGCCTCCGCCGCCAGCTCCGCCACCGGCCCCGCCTGCACCGCCGCGTCCGCCGCCAGTGCGTCCGCATGAGCCGAACTCGCCGCCCGTCGTGCCGCCGCCACCGCCTCCAGCTCCGCCGGTGACGCCGCCACCACCGCCACCGCCTCCACCGGTGACGCCACCGCCGCCGCCACCACCTCCGCCGGTGACGCCGCCACCACCGCCACCGCCTCCACCGGTGACGCCACCGCCGCCGCCACCACCTCCGCCGGTGACG